>Ga0302324_100002127_pt1 | contig 46720 bp, 42 predicted proteins | sample Palsa_T0_1_FD_201949 | JGI IMG/M metagenome (GOLD analysis project Ga0302324, IMG submission 201949) | Peat permafrost microbial communities from Stordalen Mire near Abisko, Sweden - Palsa_T0_1 | ecosystem: Environmental > Terrestrial > Soil > Palsa > Peat permafrost | place: Sweden: Abisko... | reverse complement strand
ACATATCGACGTGAGCGCCGCCATCGGACAAGCCGATCATCGTGCGCGGATCGCCGATCATTTCCTTGATGCCGTCCTCATGATACTGCGCCATCGTGTATTGGATATTCAGATCGTCTTCGATTGCGAGATCGAGGAAGGTATCCAACGGATCAGCGCGGCGCATCTCGGCCACTTCGCCGACAGTCTTGCGCTCGTAGGGCTTCAGCGCAGGATTAGTCACTTCGAGAATCTCGACGCGATGCCATTTGCCGGTGAACAGATGCGGCTTCGTGAGATCCTTGCGGAAGGACTCGCGGAACGCCGGGTCCGCATACATTGCTTTCTGCCGCTCGACGGTCTGATTGAAGATCGGGTTCCAGGACTCCATGTCGGCGAAGGTGAAGGGATTGCGCAGATCGAGTTGGGCAACGAAGGGCTTGCAGAGGATCTGCGGCACACCGCCCCGTTTGATCAAGGGTTCGAGCCGGTTGAGCGTGTCCCGCGCGCGATCGGGATTTTTCGGAGTGGTGGCCATCGCCAGCCAAGTCACCGGACGCCCGCTCTCGGTCAGCAACATGTCAAGCAGCTCATACTCGGCCTCGCTTACCTGTCCAATCTTCTTGGTCAGCGCGAGTTCGATTGAGCCTTTGCCCTGGCTCTTGAGCACATTCGCGTAGGACTTGAGCTCGTCCTTGCTGGCGAGACGGCAAGCCAGAGGCGTGCCCTGGTAACCAATATGCTGGGCGAGCGTGGTGGTCGAAAGCCCGAGTGCGCCTGCGGACATCGCTTCGCCGATCAACGCGGAAATCTGTTGCGTTTCCTCCGGCGTGGCCGCCCGCTCCATCGATTCCTTGCCCATCACGAAGTGGCGAAACGGTGTCAGCGGTGCGAGGAAGCCCAGATTGATTGCACTGCCGCGACGCTCCGCGGAACCCATGAACTCGGGGAAGGTAACCCAGTCCCACGTGACGCCCTTGGCGAGCGAGTCGTAAGGAATCGCCTCGACGTTGGTCAGATCCCATGCGGTAATTTCACGATTATCGGGCTTGCAGGGGGCGACGCCGACGCCGCAGTTTCCCATCACGACGCTGGTCACGCCGTGCCAGGAGGTGCAGCTAATCATGGGATCCCAGCAGATCTGCGCATCGTAGTGAGTGTGCGGATCAACGAATCCCGGCGAGACAATGAGCTCAGATGCGTCGATCTCGCGCTTGCCGCGCTCGCTGACCTTGCCAATTTCGACAATGCGATCGCCGTCGATGGCCACGTCGCCGCGAAATCGCGCTGCGCCGGTGCCGTCCACGATGGTGCCATTTTTGATTACCAAGTCATGAGACATATGACCTCTCCTGTCCGGAGTTTCGCCGGAGTGACGCGATTTCGCGCTGCTATAATGTGCAGTCCCTCCTAAATAATAGTGAAGGCTACATGGGTCTTTTCTGTATCGCAGGTCATTGGGCAAAGGGCAAGGATTTGAACCCGCCGGGTGGGAGCAGGCGGTACTGATTTTTGACTGATTTCGCATTCTGCGGGAAGCGAGACGTTCCTTTCCGATTACGATTAGCCAGCCGCTCAGCCCACCCTCGGTGTTTGTGCCGAATTTCCAGGTCACAGATTGAAGCAGGATACTCTTTTTTGAATGGACCTAAGCAGACTTTCAACAGGATTATTGAAGGTAGCAATTTGCAACCATCTATTTGTATAGTCGGCGGGCGGCGCGAGAGTGAGCACCCGCGTGAAGATTGCCGCGAAGTAATTTCATGGAGGCAGACAATGGCAACGTTCGGCGTAATGATGTTTCCAACTGACTACGCAATCCAGCCGGTTGAACTGGCGCAGGCCGTCGAGGGGCGTGGTCTCGACTCGCTGTTCTTCCCCGAGCACACCCATATCCCGACTAACCGTAAATCGCCGTGGCCGGGTGGGGGCGATCTGCCGACGGAGTATTGGCATACTCACGACCAGTTCGTCGCGCTGACCGCGGCGGCGGTCGCGACCAAGCGCATCAAGCTCGGCACCGGGATCTGCCTGGTCATCGAGCGCGATCCGATCGTGCTGGCAAAAGAAGTCGCGTCACTCGACATGATCTCGAACGGCCGGGTCATCCTGGGAATCGGGGGCGGCTGGAACGCCGAGGAGATGGAGGATCACGGCACCGATTTCAAGCGGCGGTGGAAGGTGTTGCGCGAGCGCGTCCAAGCGATGAAAGAGATCTGGAGTAAAGAGGTCGCCGAATATCACGGCGAGTTCGTTAATTTCGGTCCGATGTGGAGCTATCCGAAGCCAGTGCAGCCGGGCGGACCCCCGGTTCTGTTGGGATCGGAAGCCAAGAAGGGGCCGGAACGGGCGGTTGCCTATTGCGACGGATGGATGCCGATCAATCGCAAACCCGAGCAGTTGGTTGAAGGGCTGAAGTCGTTGCGCGAAGCCGCCGATCGGGCGGGGCGCAAGTTCGAGAGCCTGACGCTCGGCCTGTTCGCGGCGCCCGGGAAAGAAGAGGCGGCGCGGCGGGTGATGGATATGGGCTTCACTCATCTGATTTTCCCACTGCCGCCGGCGAAAGCGGACAAAGTGCTGCCGTTGCTAGACCAGTATGGAGCATTGGCAGAGAAGCTCCGCCACTAGGTGCTGATTGCGGGCGTGAGATCGCCGATGAGATCGGGCATCCGCACTAATGTGACGTGCGGATGCCCCCTTTGTTTTGGAGCGTAGCCAGTCGCGAACGGTGGCGAAGGAGGTCAGTAATCGTCGGTATCGCCAGGTGGTTTGAGCTGGACCGCGCCACCATTCGCGGTAACAACGATAGCCGCGCCCGATGATCGTAGTCCGTAGCGAGCCATCTTGCGGTAAATGGAGGGACGCGAAATACCCAGTGAGCGCGCCGCCCTGCCACAGTCGCCGCGCGCCGCCGCGAGCGATCGCGAAATCGCCAATTTCATCGCTTCATCGAGGGTAGTGCTGGCGCTGCCCGACGGATTCGCCAACGTCTGCGGGTTCAAGCTACCGAATTGTTTTCCCGCCGTGACTGGTGTGCCGCCGCGCGCCGCGATGCGCGCCGTAGCCTCTGCGATCAGTTCAGGCGGCAAGTCGGCGGCGTCGATACGATCGTTACTGCACAGCAGCGCGGCGTGCTCGATGGTGTGGGCGAACTCGCGCACGTTCCCCGGCCAGCCGTAATTGCGCATCAGTTCCAATGCATCGTTGGAAATGTGCCGCACGTTCTTGCCGAAAGATCGGTTGTAGTGCGCGATAAAATGGGCGGAAAGGGCGGCGGTATCTTCAACCCGATCCCGCAACGGCGGGAGGCGAATCGAAGCCGCGTCGAGGCGGTAATAGAGGTCGGCGCGAAACTCGCCAGCCGCGACCATCGCACGCAGATCGCGGTTGGTAGCGACCAACAGCCGCAAATCGAGGCGGAAGGTTTCACTTGAGCCCACCGCCTGGACCTCCAGATTCTCCACCGCACGCAACATCTTCGACTGCATCCGCAAGGGCAGTTCGCCGATCTCGTCCAGGAACAGCGTGCCGCCATTGGCTTGCCGAAAGCATCCGTTATAAGCCTCGCGCGCGTCTGTGAAGGCGCCGCGCACATGACCGAAGAGCTGCGATTCGGCCAACCCGCTCATCAGGTTAGAACAGTTGAACTTGATCAGGGGCGCGTGGTTTGAGGGGCCGAGGCGGTGCAGCGCTTCGGCGACGACTTCCTTGCCGGTTCCCGATTCGCCGAGGATCACCACGGTAGCCTTATGCGGTGCGAGTCGTGCGATGCTTGCCGTCACAGTTTGTAGAGCCGCCGAATTGCCGACGAGGCCGGCAATCTGCGGTTGAGTGGTTAGCTGTTCGACGGTTTGCCAATCCACAAGCGAACTGGTTTCGGAGCCGGTGAATTTTGTCGTCATCGATAATCTGGTTAGCCTACAAGTGGCTTGAAGCAATGTTCCGAATCAGGACAACTCGGCAGACGATCCCCGCCCCGAGCCGATTAACGAGGTTCGACACCCCCTTAAATCGCTCGATTCAGCGTCACTCCACTCTCAGAGGATCACCGGCATAATCGATCCGCGAAGGGTCTCGACAGCCTCGTTCAGGCTTCTCGTCGGGTACGGCCTCGAAAACGTCCGGGGATCAGGCGCGGCTCAGCTCCGGATAGTAGCGGCGCAGATCGGCCGCCAGCTTGTCGAAATTAAGCGGTTTAGCGAAAAAGCCAAGCACTCCCGCTTTAACAAATTTCTCACGATAGGACGGAAACGCCGTGCCCGAAATTACGATGACTTCACAATTTGGATCTTCACTGCGGACCAGCTTGAAGAGCGTGAGCGCATCGACACCGGCGACCTCGGGCATCTCGATGTCAAGCGTGATCAACTCCGGATGAAGTTCGCGAAAACCGGCGACCGCGTCAGCGGCGGTATCAACCGCAGCGAGTACCCGGCATCCGATGCTCTCGAGACGCTGGCGCAGGACGCGCTGCGTCACCGGGTCGTCCTCGACAATCAACACGCTTAAACTCATCGTTCAAGTCCTCCTCCAGATAATCGGGTCGGAGCGCAGCTCTCTGGCTCGCGAATGCGGCTTTCCCTTTAATCTCGGGACACCATTGGCATGTCGCCAGATGTCACGATTTTGTCGGTGCCACATGCCGGTCGGAGACCGATCGACACTTATTTGACGCGCTTACGGCCTAATACTGCCGCCTTCAACGCGCCGTGCGTCTCCTACTGCTTTCGCGATCATCTTCAATTGATTATTGAGCAATCGACGTGCCGTTCAGTTTCGATTGCGATTCGGCTGGCGTTTCGCGCCCCGGACTACTAATCGTTACGCCGTGAACAGATGGGCCGGACCAGTGGGGGAAGCTTTGGTCCGCGACCGCCAATCCGCCTTTCAACCAACAACGCAGCCGCTCACCGGTCCATGAAGCAGCGGCGAATCGGAGGAAGTGACATGAATTTTGGCCTGCTGATGTCGTTTCGTAATTCTTCGCGCAACGAACTGGCCTACCCGGACCTATATCGCAAGCACGTTGACCTCGCAGTCGAGGCCGAGGAGATGGGTTACGACACGATTTGGCTCACTGAGCATCATTTCGTGGAGGACGGCTACTCGCCGAGCATGGTGCCGCTGGCGGCCGCGATCGCCACGCGGACGAAGAAGATCAGGATCGGCACGTTCGTACTGCTGATGCCGCTGTATCATCCGCTGCACGTGGCGGAAGATGCTGCGACGCTCGACGTACTGTCCAACGGCCGCTTCGATCTCGGGCTCGGTCAGGGTTACGTACCGCGCGAGTTTACCGGTTTCAATATCGTGCGTGAGGAACGTAGCCTGCGGCTCCGCGAAGGCGTCGAGATCGTGCGGCGCGTGTTTACCGAGGATAACGTCACATTTGAGGGCAAGCATTATACGGTCCGCGACGTCACGCTCTATCCCAAGGCGGTACAGCAGCCTCATCCGCCGATCTGGATCGGTGCGCGATCACGTCCTGCCACTGAGCGCGCAGCCCGCAACGGCTACCATCTGGCGGGTACCGGCGCAGCCCAGGCGGAGGTTTACCGCGGTGCACTGCGAACGGCCGGGCGCAATCCGGACGACTTCAATATCGCGCAACTGCGCTTCGGGTACGTCGCCTCAAAGCACGACAAGGCGTGGGATGAATGCGAGTTCGCGATGCATCATCTGCTAACGAAATACGGTCAGTGGATTGGTGAGGCCAACGACGTTCCCGGCGACGAGAATTACTCGAAGATTCCGCCGGTGGGGGAACTCCGCAAAGCCAGCGACGCGGGCATGATCGGAGACGGCTTGATGGTGGGATCGCCGGACGAGGCGATCGCGCAGATTGAAGGCATCGAATCGTATTGCTCGCATCTCGCGTTGGGGCTGGCCCTGCCGGGAATCGAACCGAAGAAGGTACGCGCATCGATGAAGTTGTTCGCGGACAAAGTGATTCCGCATTTCCGCAAGAGGCGTAAAGCGGCCAAGCGCAAGGGCTAGTGGAGTGCGGGTGGTCGCGATGCGCTCGGATGGAAGTGTGAGCGTTAGGCGGGCTGCCACGGGTCGAGCAGCGAAAGACCCAGGCGCTGGAAGTCCTTGATGTTGCGAGTGGCTAGGGTGAGACCATGCGCCCGCGCCGTGGCGGCGATGAACGCGTCCATGGAGCCGAGCGTCAGACCGATCTTTGGTCCGCGCGCCATTAACATGCCCCAGGTTTCGGCGACCCGCAAATCGGTATCGAGGATGCGCTGTTCGAACCGCGCCGGGAGATCTTCGGCAAGCCAGGCGGCGAGCCGTTCGCGCCGGCGCCCATTCGGCAAGATTTCGACGCCGCGGCGGATTTCCGCGAAGGAGATCACGCTAATGAAGACGCGGTCTTCATCCAGGCCGGCCGTCCATGCGATGACGTTGCGATCGGGTTGTGGGCGGACCCATTCCGAGATCACGTTGGTGTCGAGCAGGAAATTCACAACTTGATCGCGCGCGTTTCATCCCTGGACCGCTCGATCTTGAGGTCAGAACCGCGCAGCGGCGAGGCGGCGAAGAACTCCGCGAGGTTGCCTTTGCGCTTGGTCTTGCGCTGCCATTCCTCGTTCGAGACGACGACTACAGCTTTTTGACCCTTGCGCGTGATGGTCTGGGGGCCGTCGGTTAGGGCGCAGTCAATCATTTCACTGAAGCGCGCTTTAGCCTCGGCAATTGCCCAAGTCGCAGGAGCGCGGCCTTTGTGCGTGTTGGTCATCCTGGTCACAGTAGTCATCATAGCGGGCACGACAGCGTCGGAACCACCACTCCCTTAGCTGCGCGCAGTAATCGAGGTCAATTGTTGTCGGCGGCGGCGCGGGCGGCGCGATCGCGATTGATCTGATCGACGTGGTCGGAGACGCGGTTGATTTCGCGGGTCGCGTCGTCAACGGCCTTGCGCGCGCGGTCGGCTTCGATCGCGGCGGCCGCCGCGGCCTGCTGGGCCTGATAGGCCGCGGCCTGGGCGCGCGCTGCCGCCGCTTGCGATTCCTGTGCCTGGGCTTGCGCACGCTGGACGTCGGCGGCCGAGGGACCACATCCGGCGGCGGCAGTGACTACAAGTGCGAGGGCAGCACCGCTGATGCGCGCCGCCCTCGCGCGGTGAATCATTTAGGCGCTAGCGCCTCCATCGCGCGCTCGTCCGGCAGGGATTCGGAATCGACCTTCACCGGCAGGATACAAACGTGCGTCGCACCCGCCTTCAGATGAGCGTCGATGCGATCGCGAATTTTGGTCTCGCTGCCCCAGGCGACCACAGCGTCAACCAGCGCATCGCTACAGCCGTTGGCAAAATCCTCATCCTTCCAGCCGAGGTTCTTGAGGTTGTTGGTATAGTTGGGGAGCCGCGGCACATAGGTCTTCATATAGGTCCGAGCGGCCGTGCGCGCCTTGGTCGCGTCGGTCTCGAGGATGCAGGCCTGGGCGGCGCAGATCCACGGCTTGGGGCCGATGGCGGCGCGCACCTTTGCGGTGTGTTCCGGCGGAACGAAGTAGGTATGCGTGCCGTGAGTTTCGGCGGCCGCAAACGCGAGCATCTTGGGATGCAGCGCCGCGATGACGATCGGCACCTCCTCTTTTGGTGCCGGCGCCCGATAGATGGCCGACTTGAGCTTGGGCACATACTCCTTCATGTAGCTGTAGGGCTTGTCATAGGAATGCCCACGCAGATTCAGCACCAGCGGCTTGTGGCTCACGCCGATACCCAGTACGAAGCGGCCGCCGGAGAGCTCGCCAATCGTCTTCGAGGCTGCCGACATCGTGATCGGATCGCGCGCCCAGATGTTCGCGATACCGGTGGCGAAGATGAGCTTGTCGGTCTTCGCGGCGAGATAGCCGGCGTGCGCAAAAGGCTCGCGGCCGACCGCCTCGGGAATCCAAAGGGCGCTGTAGCCGAGCTTTTCGACCTTGCGGGCGAACTCGGCCGATTGCGGCGCGGTCATCCCGTCGAGAAAAAACCAGAGTCCGTGTTTACCGATTTCCATGATTTGGTAATAACCCGCCGCGCCGTCCGCTTCAACCGTGCCGATGCGTTTCCCAAAAATCCCGGCGCGCGGTAGATATCAGGACTAAGAGCAGTCGATGACATTGAGGATGTCGAGGGAGCGTCGCGTATGAAGATCGGGTTGATGTTTGTGAACTCGGGGCCGTTCAGCCAGCCGGAACTGCTGGCGCATCTGGCGGTGACGGCGGAGCAATGCGGCGTCGAGTCGCTATGGACGGTCGAGCACGTGGTGATTCCGCAGGGCTATCAGTCGCCATATCCCTACGCGAAGAGCGGGAAAATCCCAGGTGGCGAGGACGTGCCGATTCCCGACCCGCTGCTGCCGCTGAGCTACATCGCGGCGATCACGAGCAAGGTCAAACTCGCGACCGGCGTAATGATCCTGCCGCAGCGCAATCCGATCTATGTGGCGAAGGAGCTGGCGACGCTCGACGTGCTGTCGCATGGGCGCACGATCCTCGGCATCGGCAGCGGCTGGCTGAAGGAGGAATTCGACGCGCTCGGGCTGGATTTCCATCAGCGGGGCGCGCGTACCGACGAAGCGATGGGGGCGCTGCGGGCCTTGTGGAACGAGAATCCGTCGAGCTTTCACGGCAAGCAATTCAACTTCGGCCCGGTGTTGAGCTTTCCGAAGCCGGCGCAGAAGGGCGGCGTGCCGATCCACGTTGGAGGACATTCGCCCGCGGCGGCGCGGCGTGCCGGACGGCTCGGTGACGGCTTCTTCCCGGCGATTGGCGAAGTTCCGAAGCTCAACGAACTGTTTGGGCTGATGCGGGACGAGGCGGGCAAGCATGGGCGCAAGGCAGATGCGATCGAGCTGACCTGCATGGGCAAGGCGAGCGCCGAGACGATCAAGAAGTTCGAGGACATCGGAATTTCGCGGCTGGTGGTGCCGCCGCCGGGCTTCGACAAAGAGAACCTGACGCGCGGACTCGAGCAGCTCGGCAACGAGATCATCGCGAAACAGTAGGGCAGCGCCGCGCGCTGATCGCGGGAGTTATACGAAGGAAGCGGTGAAAATATGAAGGCAGGTATCATATTCGCGAACTCGGGGCCGTTCTCGCGGCCGGAAATGTTCGGGCAACTAGCGCGCGAGGCGGAGGAACTCGGCTTCGATTCGATCTGGACCGTCGAGCACGTGGTGATTCCGCAGGCGCATATGCCGTATCCGGGATCGAAGGACGGGCAGATGCCGGGCGGCGACGAGGTCCCGATTCCCGATCCGCTGATACCGCTGGCCTATGCGGCGGCGATCACCAGCAAGATCAAGCTCGCCACGGGCATCGTGATTCTGCCGCAACGGCATCCGCTGTACCTGGCGAAGCAGCTCGCGACGATCGACGTGCTGTCGCATGGGCGGATGCTGCTGGGTATCGGGAGCGGGTGGATGAAGGAGGAGTTCGAGGCAGTGGATGTCGATTTTCACGCGCGCGGCGCCCGCACCGACGAATCGATCCAGGCGATGCGCGCATTGTGGAGCGAGAATCCGACGACGTTTCACGGCAAGCATTTCCATTTCCATGACGTGAAGAGCCTGCCGAAGCCGGTGCAAAGCGGCGGTATCCCGATTCACGTGGGAGGGCACTCGCCGGCGGCGGCGCGGCGTGCGGGACGGTTCGGCGATGGGTTCTTCCCGACCATCGTGAACCCGGAGAAGCTGAAGGAAGCATTCGGCGTGATGCGTGAGGCGGCGAAAGGGGCGGGGCGCAATCCCGACGCGATCGAACTGACGGCGATGGCGGTGCCCAAGATCGACGCGATCAAGGCGGTGCAGGATATCGGCGTCACGCGGGTGGTGTTCGGACCTCCGTCGAGCGATCCGGCGAAGCTACGGGCGGGGCTGGAACGCGTGGCGAACGAGATCGTCGCAAAAATCTAGGCGGATCAGGCGAATGGATCATCAGACCATGAGTCGCGAGAAACTCATCGAAATCACACGGCGGTTTCTCGACGCGTTCAATCGCGAGGACCTCGACGCGGTGATGGAATTCTTCGCCGCCGCCGGCATCTATGATGAGTTCAATGGCAAGCGCAACGTTGGCAAGGCGGCGATTCGCGCGGCGTTCGTTCCTCAATTCACCGGTGCGTTCGGCACAATGCGTTTCCTCGATGAGGACCTCTTCGTAGATGCGGTGGCCGGGAAAGTGATGGCGTCGTGGCGCTGCACGCTCACCGTGAAAGGGCAGCCGACTTCGTGGCGCGGTCTCGACTTGCTGTATTTCGCGAATGGTAAGCTGGTGCAGAAGCTCACCTACGCGAAGGCAAAGTCTCCGCTGTTCGAGGAATGACCCCAGCGCCGCAACCCACCGAACCAGTAAGCGAGAGGTAAGAAAAGGATGAGCGAAAGCGTCAAATCCAATATCGGCAACGGCGAAGTGGCGAGCGGCGGCGAAAAGGTGGCTGACAATGCGAAGTCCATCATTGCCAGGCATGAGGCGCCGCTGGGATGGCTCATCGTCAATCGCCCGCAGGTCAAGAATGCGCTCAACTTCGAGGCCTGGCGCGGGATCGTCGCGGCGATGGACGAACTCAACGCGGACCCGGACGTGCGCGTGATTATCATGCGCGGAATTACCGCCGACTCATTCATCTCAGGCGCCGATATCTCGGAATTCCCCAGTCATCGCGCGAATGCCGAGCAGGCGCGCGCCTATCGCGACGCCCCCGGCAATGCGACCAACGCGCTGAGTCAGTCGCCCAAGCCGGTGGTCGCGATGATCGCCGGCATTTGTATCGGCGGCGGCCTGCAGGTCGCGCTTTCCTGCGACGTTAGGATTGCAGCTCGCGGCACCCGCTTCGGAATCCCGGCCGCGCGCCTGGGGCTGGCGTATCCGCTCGAAGGGGTGCTCTCGCTGAGCCAGATCGCGGGGCCGGCCAACGCCCGCGACATCCTCATGTCGGCGCGCATTTTCGACGCCGAGGAGGCCTTTGCCATGGGCCTCATCAATCGGCTGGTCGAACCGGCGGAACTGGAATCCGTCGTGCGCGACTATGCCACCCGGATGGCCTCAAACGCGCCGCTCACGATGGCGACAGCGAAGGCGACTATCCGCGAAGGACTCAAGGACGCCGAAGCGCGCGACGCCAAGAAAATCGCTGCGATGGTCTCGCAATGCTTCGATAGCGAGGACTATCGCGAGGGCGTCAAGGCTTTCCTCGAAAAGCGTCGCCCCAACTTCCAAGGCCGTTAGCGCGAAGATCCAGTCTAAGAGCTCGGACCTTAACTTTTTCAGGATCCAGAAAAAGCGGCCGGCGCTGGCGACGCATCGATGGGAGCGCCCGTTTCAGCCTCCGACGAAGAGCGGCACACTCCGCTGCTGGCGCTTTATGGTTTGTGGCTCTTCGGGAAACCACCGCCGTTCAGCCGCCGCCAATGGCGCGTCTTCGGCATCACCGCCACCGCGGGATTCTTCGACAACTACGACCGGGTGCTGCTGAGCCTGGCGCTGAAGCAGGTCCAGCAAGGGCTCGGAGTCGCCGAGGCGCGGCTCGGTGCGATGCTCTCGACGATCCGGCTGGGTTATCTTCTGTCGCTGATTATTACTCCGTTCGCTGATGTCTTCGGCCGCCGCCGCCTGCTGCTATACACCATCGTCGGCTACACGATTTTCACCGGCGCGAGCGCCTTGGCGCCGCGCGAGGCATACTTTGTCGCCTGTCAACTAATCGCGCGCGCATTCGCGGGTGCGGAGAGCACGGTCGCGCTGGTCATCCTGATCGAGGAAGTAGAAGCCGGCGTGCGCGGCTGGGCGGTCGGATACCTGGGCGCTCTCACTGCAGTTGGCGGCGGGCTGGCGGCCGGAGTCTTCGCCTTCGTCAACGTAATTCCGTTCGGATGGCGCGGTCTGTTCGCCGTCGCGCTGGTCCCGCTTCTACTAATCATCCCGCTGCGGCGTGCACTGCCGGAAAGTCATCGCTTCGAGCGGGAGAAGCTCCTCGGCCTGCGCCCCACCAACGTGATGCAGCCGTTGGCGGCCCTGTTCAGGTCGTATCCGTCGCGGCTCTCGATGCTGATTGCGGTGTGCTTCCTCTCCAATATGGGAGCGAGTTCAGCCAGCGCTTTCCTGCCCAAATATCTGCAGGAGGCGCATCACTGGGGACCCGGCCAGGTGTCCTCGATGTTCATCTTCGCCGGCGCGCTGGGAATTCTCGGCAATATCGTGGCCGGCCGGATGAGCGATCGCCTCGGCCGCCGCACATTGGGCGGTGCATTCATGTTCCTCGCCCCGGTGTTCGCAATGGCGGTTTATACGATTGCTGGCAACTGGGTGATCCCATGTTGGATACTGGAACTCTTCTTCGATACCGCGTCGAACACGATCCTGGCAGCCTACAGCGCGGAATTGTTCCCGACCTCCTACCGCTCGACAGCAGGCAGCGCCTTGTCTGTGGCGGGCACCACCGGTGGCGCGCTCGGACTGTTTCTCGAGAGCATCCTCTATGGCGTGACGGGATCACATTGGATTGCAATTCGCTACCTGACCGTGTTCTGGATCGTGTCGCCGATCATCGTCTTCGCGTTCTTCCCCGAGACGGCGGGGCGCGAACTCGAGGAGATTTCTCCGGAGGACGCGGCGAGTGCTGCGCCACCCGCGATGATTCGTTAGATTGGCGGCGGTGAAGCCATTGCGGACGAAATACTGGTGGGATCGCGTCTTAATGGCGATCGCTTTGATCGGAGCGCTCTCGATCATGACAACGGAATTGAGTGCCTGCGCCCAAGGCCCGCGTATTCAAATCGTCGGACCTGACGGAGTCCAGCGCGCGCTGGTCAGCGTTGAAATCGCGGACACGGCGGCAACCCGCGAGTACGGCTTGATGTATCGGCGGCAAATGGACGAGGACGCCGGGATGATCTTCGTGTTCAGTTCACCGAAGCATCAGACCTTCTGGATGAAGAACACCATCATCCCGCTCGATATGATCTTTGCGGACGGCGACGGGAAAATCATTGGTGTCGTGCGCCGCGCCGAGCCCTTTTCCGAGGCGATCGACGCCGTCAATGGAGATTCGCAGTACGTGCTCGAAGTTAACGGCGGCTACTGCGAGCATCATGGAATCGTGGCGGGCGACACGCTGCATTTCGAGGGTTTCGTGCCGCACTCCGAAGATTGAATTAGGCCGAGTAAGGTTGGCGAATGACGGCGGGATGGCGGGCGTGCCAGATGAAGGTGCCGATCACTCCCAGCAGGAACGCCGTCATAAAGATCGAGGTGGAGATCCAAAAGGACGTCATGAACGCGGTTCCGCCGTGCTGCGGCGCCAATTGTTTCGCGAAGCCGTAGAAGAGGAACCTCGTTATCGCGAAGATCACGAACATTGCGAAGGACGCAATCCGGCTCCGCTTGAAAATCCCATAGGCGATTCCAAAGAATGCGAGCGTAATAATGAGATTCGGGAAGTTGAGCCCCCCGGTCCTCGTTGCCACTAGCAAATTAACGACACTCGCAATGCCGGCCGCAACCCATCCGCAGGCGATGAACGCCTTCACTATCCCGTCGCTCATAATCACACTGCCCTCCAGCCCCCTCCACTTTAATGCGCGCCCACCCAATTGATATATTTTGCGCTCGCATCGTATCCTGACACGATTCTTTGCATGCCCGAAAATTGCACGGTCACGGGATACATGGGTTTTAGCGGATGGGATTAAAAGAGAATATCGAACGTATTCATGAACTTACACGCCAGGCGGAGGCCGCGGGCGGCGAGGACAAACTCAAGCGCCAGCGCGAGTCGGGACGGCTGACCGCGCGCGAACGGGTCGAGTTTTTACTCGATCGCGGGTCCTTCGTCGAGATGGACAAGTTCAAGACCCATCGCAACACCGACTTCGGCATGGGCGATCGCAAGATTCCAGGCGACGGCGTCGTCACCGGATATGGAACGATTGACGGGCGCCAGGTCTGCGTCTTTTCACAGGATTTCACGGTGTTTGGCGGGAGTCTTTCCGGTGCTTTTGCCGAAAAGGTCTGCAAGGTGATGGACCTCGCGGCGAAGGTCGGATGCCCGGTGATCGGGATCAACGATTCTGGCGGCGCGCGTATCCAGGAAGGCGTTGTTTCGCTGGCCGGCTACGCCGACATCTTCCTGCGCAACGTATTATCTTCGGGAGTGGTGCCGCAGATTTCCGCGATCATGGGTCCGTGCGCGGGCGGGGCAGTGTACTCGCCGGCGATGACGGATTTTATCGTGATGGTGCGCGATACCTCGTACATGTTCATCACCGGTCCCGACGTGATCAAGGCGACGACCCACGAAGAGGTCACGATGCAGGACCTCGGCGGCGCGGACACGCATTCGACGCGGTCGGGCGTGTGCCATCTGGAGGCGAGCGACGACGAGAGCGCGCTGCTGACGATTCGCGACCTGCTGTCGTACATGCCCTCCAACAATGTCGATGACCCGCCCTTTCGTCCGCCTACCGACGATCCGAATCGGCGCGACGAGGCGCTCGACTCGATTGTGCCGGAGAACGCGAACAAGCCGTACGACATGCGCGAGATCATCACGCGAGTTGTGGACGACGGCAATTGGCTCGAAATCCAACCCGATTGGGCGCAGAACATGATGATCGGTTTCTCGCGTATCGGCGGGTACTCGGTAGGGATCGTCGCGAATCAGCCGGCGTTTCTCGCGGGATGCCTGGATATTGACGCGTCGGTAAAGGCGGCGCGCTTCGTGCGCTTTTGCGATTGCTTCAACATCCCGCTGGTGACGTTCGTTGATGTGCCGGGATTTCTGCCGGGCACGGCGCAGGAGTTCGGCGGGATTATCCGGCACGGCGCAAAGCTGCTCTACGCCTATTGCGAGGCGACGGTGCCGAAGATCACGGTGATCACTCGCAAGGCCTACGGCGGCGCATACGACGTGATGTCGTCGAAGCATATTCGAGGCGACTTCAACTTCGCTTATCCGAGCGCCGAAATTGCGGTGATGGGACCGGACGGAGCGGTCAATATCGTTTTTCGCAGCCAGATCGAAAAGGCGAAGGACCCGGTGGCGGAGAAAGCGCGGCTCGTCGAGGAATATCGCAAGACTTTCGCGAATCCGTTCAAGGCGGCGGAGCTGGGATATATCGACGAGGTGCTGATGCCGCGCGATACGCGGCCGCGGCTGATCGAGTCGCTGAAGATGCTCGAGAACAAGCGCGACAAGAATCCGCCGCGCAAGCATGGCAATATCCCGCTGTGAGCGGATCAAAGATGTTCAAAAGGATACTGATAGCCAATCGTGGTGAAATCGCCGTCCGCGTGATTCGCGCGTGCCGCGACTTGGGGATCGAATCGGTCGCGGTGTTTTCAGATGCCGATCGCGCTGCACTGCACGTGCGCAACGCCGACTATGCGGTGGGAGTCGGCCCGGCGCCGGCGCGCGAGAGCTACCTCAACGTCGAGCGCATTCTCAAAGCCGCCAGAGCTACCGGCGCCGAAGCGGTTCATCCGGGCTACGGATTTTTCTCAGAGAACGCTGGTTTTGCGCGCGCGGTCGCTGACGCGGGAATGGTGTTTATCGGTCCGCCGCCGACGGCCATCGAAAAAATGGGCGACAAGGTCGAAGCGCGCAAGTTGATGGCGGCAGCGGGCGTGCCGGTGGTGCCCGGATCGCCCGGAACGCTCGAGACCGAGGAGGAGGTTCGCGCCGTCGCGACCAAGATCGGCTACCCGATCATGCTGAAGGCGGCCGCGGGCGGCGGCGGTAAGGGCATGCGGCTGGTCGAAGACGAAAAGGACCTCGCCTCGGCGGTGCGGACGGTCGCGAGCGAAGCGAAGTCCTCGTTCGGTGACGGCCGCTACTATGTCGAGAAATTCGTCAAGCGTCCGCGTCATATCGAGGTGCAGGTTTTTGCCGATCAGAAGGGCGAGACGGTGCACGTGTTCGAGCGCGAATGTTCGATTCAGCGGCGTAATCAGAAGGTCGTCGAGGAATCGCCCTCGCCTTTCATCACGCCGGAGATGCGGCGCGCGATGGGAGAAGTCGCGGTCAAGGCGGCGCGAGCGGTCAACTACGTCGGCGCCGGCACCATCGAATTTCTCGCGGATGCGGATCGCAATTTCTATTTCCTGGAAATGAACACGCGCATCCAGGTGGAACATCCGGTGACGGAACTGGTGACCGGCACCGATCTGGTGAAGGCGCAAATCCAGGTCGCGGCCGGGATGCCGCTGCCCTTCAAGCAGAGCGACCTCACGCAGCGCGGATGGGCGATGGAGTGCCGCATCTACGCGGAGGATCCGGCTGCGGGTTTCGTGCCCGCACCGGGCCGCATCGATACGCTGCGGTTCCCCGACGGGCCCGGCGTGCGGGTTGATGCGGGGGTGTATGAAGGTTCGGAGGTGTCGCTCTACTACGACCCGATGATCGCGAAACTGGCAACGTGGGGGCGCGATCGGGGCGAGGCCATCGATCGCATGCGGCGGGCGCTCGCCGAGTTCACGATCGCGGGCGAACTGACGACAAACCTGGAATTTCATCGCTGGATCGTCAATCAGCCGGGCTTTCTGAAGGGCGATTTCGACACCAACTACATCAACCAGGAGTATCATCCGGCGAAGTTGGTGCGCGCTGAGGATCCGGCGCGGCTCGCCGCGATCCTGGCCGCGGCGGTGACCGCGCAGCGCAGCCATAATCATGCGGCGGCAGCGGTGACGGCGGCTCCTGGAGCGGCCGGTATCAATGCGAATGGCGGGTCGGCGTGGAAGACGCTCGGCCGCATCGACATGCTGCGGCGCTAACGGGCGCGTGGGAGAACGGTCGGAATGGCGATGAGATTCGTGGCGACGATCGACGGCGCCGATCACCAACTGGAAGTCGAAGAGATCGACGCGCACGAGCTGCGGGTCAAACTGGGCGAGCGCCAGTTTGATATCAACGTGCATCGGGCGGGGCACTCGTCGTATTCGATCCTGGTGGATAACCGGTCGTTCGATTTCGAAGTGATGCGCGACGGCGAAGAGCTGGTGGTGGCCTCGCGCGGCGGTGCGACTCGTGTAACGCTGGCGGATGCGGCGCGGCGATTGCGCCATCCGGGAGAACGCGCGCAGGTCGCAGGCAAGGCGTCGCTGAAGGCGATGATGCCGGGGCGCGTGGTCAGCGTGCTGGTAAATGTCGGGGATGAGGTAGTGGCGCAACAAGGGTTGCTGGTGGTCGAGGCGATGAAGATGGAAAACGAGCTGAAAGCGCCCAAGGCCGGCAAGGTCGTCGAGATCAAGGTGAAGCCGGGCCAGACCGTCGAGAAGGGCGAATTGCTGCTGGTAGTTGAGTAGGCAGCCGAAATTATAGGCCGCTATTTTAGTTGCGAGGCCATTAACATGCCTGAAGACAAATCCACGATCGCCGCTGCGCGAAAAAACTGGGAAGAGAAGAAGGTCGCGCCAGCGATCAAGCGCGGTCCGGAACGCCGCCAGAGCTTCGCCACTAATTCCGGCATCGATATCAAGCGCGAGTACGACCCCGAGGATCTCAACGGATTCGACTTCCTGAACGACCTCGGATTTCCGGGCGAGTATCCCTTCACGCGCGGTGTGCAGCCCACGATGTATCGGGGGCGGCTGTGGACGATGCGCCAATATGCCGGGTTCGGCGATGCCGAGGAATCGAACCGCCGCTATCGTTATCTCTTTGCCAACGGGCAGACCGGTCTCTCGGTAGCGTTCGATTTGCCGACCCAGATGGGACGCGACGCTGATCATCCGCTAGCGCGTGGCGAGGTTGGCCGCGTGGGAGTTTCGATCGGATCGGTCGAGGATATGGACACGCTGCTGGCGGAACTGCCGCTGGAAAAGATCTCCACCTCGATGACGATCAACTCGACGGCCGCGATCCTGCTGGCGCTCTACCTCGTGGTCGCGGAGAAACGCGGAGTTTCATGGGACAAGCTCAACGGCACGATTCAGAACGACGTCCTCAAGGAATACATCGCGCGCGGCACCTACATTTATCCGCCGCGCGGATCGATGCGGATAATCACGGACATCTTTGAGTTCGCCAGCCGTGAAGTCGCGAACTGGAACACGATTTCGATCTCCGGTTATCACATCCGCGAGGCGGGCTCGACGGCCGCGCAGGAGCTGGCGTTCACCATCGCCGATGGTATCGCGTACGTCGAGGCGGCGGTTAAGGCGGGACTCGAAGTCGATGCATTCGCGAGCCGGCTGTCGTTCTTCTTCAATGTTCACAACAACTTCTTCGAGGAAATTGCGAAGTATCGGGCAGCTCGGCGGCTTTGGGCGCGAATTATGAAAGAACGCTTCAAGGCCAAGGACGAGCGCTCGATGATGATGCGCTTTCACGCCCAGACCGCAGGATCCACGCTGACCGCGCAGCAGGTAGATAACAACGTCGTGCGGGTGACGCTGCAGGCGCTCGCTGCGGTGCTCGGCGGCGCGCAGTCGCTGCATACGAATTCGAAGGACGAGGCGCTCGCGCTTCCAACTGAAAACTCGGCGTTGCTGGCCTTGCGCACGCAACAGGTTATCGCGAACGAGTCGGATGTAACCGATACGGTCGATCCGCTGGGCGGGTCGTATTACGTCGAGAGCCTGACTCACGAAATCGAAAAGAAGGCGCTTGAGTACCTTGGCAAGATCGACGATCTGGGTGGTGCGGTGGCGGCGATCGAGCGCGGTTATATGCAGCGTGAGATTCAGAATGCCGCGTTTATCTATCAGCGCGAAATCGAGACCAGGAACCGGATCATCGTTGGCGTCAACGAATTTACCTCGGGCGATGCGCCCCCGGGGGACATCCTGAAGGTGAACCCCGCCATTGAACAGAAGCAGCAGGCGCGGCTCGCGCGCATTCGCGCGGAGCGCAACCACGAAGTTGCGAATAAGGCGATCGCGCGGGTCGGGCAGGTGGCGCGCGACGGCGCGAACCTGATGCCGCCGATTATCGATGCGGTGCGCGCCTACGGCACGCTCGGCGAGATCGCGGATGCAATGCGCCGTGTGTTCGGCGAGTACAAACCGCTCACTGAAGTATAACGGGGCGGCGGCGTGCCCGAACCTTGATTCTTTGCGAACGCGAGCTTTCATCAGGGTGGCGGGTCTGGAAGATTAGAGCGCGCGAAGCGACCGTCCAACACTGCGGCGAGACAAATTGATCGATAGCGGAGATAGCTACTAGATGGGTCCGGTTCCGAAGGGCGTATTTCTAACCAAAGGTGTTGGAAAGCACCGTGAGAAGCTCAATTCATTCGAGCTTTCGCTGCGCGCCGCGGGCATCGCCGAATACAACCTCGTTCGGGTGAAATCCATCTATCCGCCGATGTGCCGGCTGATGACGCCGCAGGAGGGCCAGCGCTATTTGAAACCCGGGCAAATAGTCTTCGCGGTAGTGAGCGATAATGCGACCGCAGAGCCGCATCGCCTTTGTGCGGCCACGGTTGGCGTCGCGATTCCGGCCGACCCGAATAACTACGGGTACTTGTCCGAACATAATAGTTTCGGTGAGACCGAGCAAAAAGCGGGCGACTATGCCGAAGACCTTGCGGCGATGATGCTCGCGACGATACTCGGTGTCGATTTCGATCCCAACGCGAGCTACGACGAGCGCAAGGGCGTATGGCGCATGTCCAACAAGATCGTCTCAACGCGCCACATCACGCAATCGGCGGTGGGCGATCGCGACGGGTTGTGGACGTCGGTGCTCGCGGCAGCGGTATTCGTCGATTTCCCCGGCAAATAGTCTTCAACAATTCGGCATGGCAGCGGGACTCGGATCCTATACAATCGCCACATGGCAACTGAAATTCTCTACTGCTCTGCTTGAGGATACCGGCCTCGCGCGGCCAGTCTGGCCGCCATACTCAAGTCGCGTTTCGATCAGGACGCGAAACTGACGCCGGGCAAGAGCGGACAATTCGATGTCATCTCAGACGGCGCGCTGATCTTCTCCAAGTCAGCCGTCGGACGTTTTCCACTTGATGGAGAGGTCGAACAGGCCTTCGCCAAAGCGCACAAGAAGTAAACCCGCCTTCAAGATCGTAATTGGCCTCAGCGGTCGGCGGGAGTGCCGAGGATGCGCCCGATTTCGGCCGAAGCGAGGCGGATTCCGAAGTAGAACGGACCGAATTCGGCGTAGCGGGCGCTGGATTCGTCGAAGCGCATCTCGTAAACGAGTTTCTTGAAAACGAGTGGATCGTCGGCGAAAAGATCGACGCCCCATTCCCAATCATCGAAGCCGATCGACCCGGAAATCACCTGCGTAACCTGCCCCGCGTAACGGCGCCCGATCATGCCGTGGTCGCGCATCAGGAGTTGCCGCTCCTCGATGGGCAGTGAGTACCAGTTGTCGCTGCCAGATCGCCGCTTGTTCATCGGATAGAAGCAGAGGTAGCGTCGGTCGGGCACTTGCGGCCACAAACGCGCACCGAGTTTGTGCCGCTGATCTTCGAGGTCGTCCTTGACCGCCTTAACCCACTCCGGTGAATGCAGCTTGATACCCTTTTCGGCAAGCTCCGCGTGAAGCTTGACGGTCGCCTCGTAGAGTCCGATTTCGACCACCGAAAGATACGACGTCGTTGGTTCCAGGAATTCGCTCAGGGCGAGCCGGCCGACCTCGAGTTGCGCGGCGCCGAGTTCGTCGAAGCCGCGGCGAAAATGAATCACGATGAGATCGCCCTTGTGGCCGAGCTGCGCGAAGAGCGCGCTCTGACCATCCTCGCGAAGTTCCATGGCAGTGAAAGCACGCGACGCTTTGTCGATAATTTCGGTGCGCCGGCTTTCCACCAGGGCGTTCCATTGAGGTCGGCGCAAACGGAAGAACTGATGCAGGACGGCGAAGCCTTCGAGCGTGTTGGGGGCCGCCGCGATATCGCGCGCGGTCGTGAACGCTTCGGCTGGAGAGGTTGGCTTAGTGGTCATAAGTTGCGCATTCGCGGCGTTGCTGTTCGAGCTGTTTAGATCGTGCCTGATGGCATCAGCGTAATCCGGCGATTCGTTCGATCGCCTCCCAATCTACATTCGAGCGCACGGTTTCTGCCAACCGATCGTACTCCTCGTCGCGCGTCGCCACGCGCGGACCGGAGGAGACGTCAATCCCTTTGCGACGCGCCAGGCCGCTAATCAGGGCGGCGCGCAGGGCGTCATTTTCGAAGATTCCGTGCAGCATCGTGCCAATGACCGCACCATTTTCACTGATAGCGCCGTCGAGTATGTCGGGCGTCTTCCTGTCGCGCGCATCATCGGCTCCGAGAATGACGCCATTGCGCGCGATGATTTGGAAAGGCGCCGCGGCTTCCGCAACCCGCTCGATTCTTCCCATGTGAATTTCGTAGCCGCTGATTTCGAGGCCTGTGGCGAGCCCGCCGCTCAACAGCGAGGGACTCGCGATGCGCGCGCGAAGCTGAGTCGTGCGCTTCTCAGGTCCAAAACGCGTGACGATCGGCAACAGGTTCAGTCCGGTGGTAACGCGCGTGGACGATTCGACCGCGGCAGGGTCCTCGATGGTCGCGCCGAGCATCTGGCATCCGCCGCAGACTCCGACGATCGGGTCGCTGCGGAGGGCGCGGGCGATGATCGCGTCGGCGAATCCATGATCACGCATCCACTGGAGATCGGCGACGGTACTCTTCGATCCGGGAATCACGACGAGGTCGGAGCGCGCGATTTCGGACACCGATTCGGCGAAGCGGACGACAACACCAGGCTCATGCTCTAGCGCAAGGAAGTCGTCGTAGTTTGAGATGTGCGGCAAGCGGACAATCGCGATTTCGATCTGCGCCGGCGACGCTGCCAGCCGTCCATGGCGGTCCTCGAGGGCAACTGAATCCTCATCGGCAATGCGCAGGCGCGGAATGTACGGCACTACGCCAAGCACCGGGATGCCGAAGCGCTTGGCGAGGTAATCGAGGCCCGGTCTAAGCAGGGTCGAGTCGCCGCGGAACTTGTTGATGAGAAAGGCGGCTACACGTGAGCGCTGCTTCGGTTCGAGCAGATCCATCGTGCCGACGAACTGCGCGAAGACCCCGCCGCGATCGATGTCGCCAACCAGGATGACCGGCGCCTCGGCGGCCTCGGCAACGTGCATATTGACGATATCGTACGAGGCCAGATTGATTTCGGCGGGACTGCCGGCACCCTCGATAACCACTATGTCGTATGCGCCGCGGAGCTTCGCGAGACAATCGGCGATAACCCTTATCAGTTCGGGCTTGCGCCGATGATACTCGGTGAAGGTGAAACTGCCCGCGGGCCGACCCATTATCACAACCTGCGATCGCGTATCGCCCTCGGGCTTGAGCAGGATCGGATTCATCTCGACGCTTGGCGCGATGCCTGCGGCTTCGGCCTGCACTGCCTGTGCGCGTCCGATCTCGTAGCCGTCGGGCGTGACGAACGAATTGAGCGCCATGTTCTGGGACTTGAACGGCGCGACGCGCAGCCCGCGCTGTCGGAACAGGCGGCATAACGCCGTGACGGTCAGGCTCTTGCCCACCGACGACGCGGTTCCCTGAACCATTAAGGTGCGCGCTGGCATCGCGAGGATTCTAGCATTCGCGTGGGCAATGACCCGACGGCCTTGGGGGGTTGCAGGACAACGGCGGAGGCTAATGCTTGCTGGCGCTGAACCGCACGCACGATTCGACCAGCCCAGCGGCGGCTGACGGATTCGACGCCCAATGCGCATGAACGTATGACGCGATGAGATTGCCGACGCGATATCCCTCGGCGAATTCGTTGCCCCACTTCGGGCGCACTGCGTAGGCGCGTTCGATACCGGACGGGTTGGGTTCGAGCGTCGAATAGCGGAACTGATGGCCACGAAAGCGCAACCCCGGGGGTCCCAGGATTGAAGGGGTGAGGGTCTCGACCTCGACGTAGCCGATGGCCTGGAGGCGATCGTGCATCACAGCGTCGGCGTCGATGAGGCCGGCCATCGCGAACGAGGCACCGTCGAGGGTGCGAATTGCGCGAGTGAGGTACATGAGTCCGCCGCATTCAGCGTACAAAGGACCGCCATGTGCGGCGAAGGTCCGCACCGATTCGATCATCGACTGGTTGGAGGAAAGTTCGTGAGCGAGGGCCTCGGGATAGCCGCCGCCGAAGTAGAGGCCGTCAACGGCGGGGAGTTCGCGATCGCGCACCGGGCTGAAATTCACGATCTCGGCGCCGAGCGTTTCGAGCCGCCGCAGGTTGTCCTCGTAGTAGAAGTGGAAAGCGTCGTCGAGCGCCACTCCGATACGGCATCGCGGCACGGCAGCGCGCGATTCAGCCTCGCCGTGAACTGTGACGGGATCCGGCGGCGGCGCGGAACCGGCGATTTCAATCAACGCGTCGAGATCGAACCATTCGCTCGCTAGCCGGCCCCAATGGTCCAGCAATTCGACTGGAACGTGTTTCTCATTTGCGCTGAAGAGCCCGAGATGACGCTCGGGGAAAGCGGCCGCGGCATTTTCGGGGAGTCCTCCTAGTACTGGGACTTCGCGCGAAGCCGTGCGCAGCAAGTCGAGATGGCCGCGGCTGCCGACGCGATTGCAGATTAGTCCGGCGAGCCGCAGCGCCGGGTCGAAATGCGCGAATCCATGAGCAATCGCGGCGACGGTGCGCGCCATCCCGGACGCGTCGGCCACGAGGACGACCGGTGCTGAGAGCCACTTCGCGATTTCGGCGCTGGAGCCTTCGTCGCCGATCGGTGAGGCGCCGTCGAACAGCCCCATCATCCCCTCGATGATCGCGATGTCGGCGTGGCGGGCTGCGCGCGTAAACGTCGCGGTTACGGCTTCGCGCCCCATCATCCAACCGTCGAGATTGTGCGAGACGCCGCCGGAGACGCGTGCGTGATAGGTCGGATCGAGATAGTCGGGGCCGCACTTGAACGCGGCGACGGTGAGACCGCGAGCGCGCAACGCGGCGATCAGTCCGATGGTGGTAGTGGTTTTACCCGCGCCGCTACCGGTGGCGGCAACCATGAGACGTGGAATTTGTTGGATTTCGGGATCGAACATGGACGTAGCAGACTCCTGCGCGCGAATACGCTCCTATTTCAGAGTCTAATATGTAACGCAGGGCGCAGGCTCCTTTGCACCGAATACGCGATTACGATCCATCTGCTAACAGAGAGCCGCGTTAACGCGAGAGGAATCAGGGGGCGCCTTTGAGGTACATTGCGCCGGACGGTTTGTCCAGTCCGCCCGCGGGTTCGAGCGTGATCGCGCTCGCGAGAAGTTGCTCGCCGGTGGGCGGGAGCGTCGAGGCCACGGTCGCATCGCCATGCGCGGTGGGCGCGAAGACCGCGGCTCGGAGCGGACCGCTCTTGGATCCGATCCACCAGAGCTCATATTCTTTGCCGGGCGGTGGCGGCGGCAGACCGGCAACCTGAAGCACGGCGTGATTGCCGGAAGGCGTAACGGCGACGACGCCGGTGGAATCGGGGGCCGGCGGGAGCGGTCCGAGCCGGATTATGCGCGAGTCGGGAGCGAGCATTGCCTGGGTGAGTTGCCCACTGACCGAGATCTGATCATGCAGCGCCGCGAGTTCGCGATCGCGGTCTTCCAACTCGCTGGCGAGCGTTCGCGCCTGGCGGCTGAGCGCCGCGATCCGAACCGAATCTTCCTGGCGCATCGTCGCTATCTGAGAGACATAATTTCCCGAGAGGACAGCGAATCCGATTGCCGCGGCCGCCGCCGCTACTGTCGCGATCCGCCAACTGCGCGAGACGCCGGGGCGTTCAGCGCGATTTGGCGTCCGTGCCGAGGGACGATCGTTGATCAAGGTGGACGCGGCCGGAGCGGCACCGCCGACCGCGAGACGGTTCTCGAGGCGCTGCCAGATCCGATCGGCCGGGCCGTCGCCGGCAGTCGAAATCGCCATCGCGGTCAGCGCTTCCCGGAATGAGCGCAGTTCTGCCTGGCATTCGTCGCACCCTTCAGCGAGATGAGCCGCCATCGCGCGGGCGTCTTCGCCGTCGAGAGTGCCGAGCGCTTCCAACGGCAGAAGCTCTGTAAGCCGATCGTGATCCATCGCCGTTCAGTCGCCGAGGCTCTTAAGTCCCTCCCGTAACTTGATCATTGCGCTTCTTATCCTGCTTTTCACGGTGCCCAGCGGAAGCCCGGTGCGTTCCGCGATTGCCGACTGGGTCAGGTCGGAATAGTAGGCCATCTCCAGGACCGACCGCTCGTTATCCTCCAAGGTGGCGATGGCGGCCTGCACCACGCGCCGCTGCTGGTTGCTATGGATTTCAAGGCTCGCATCGGGCGAGTCAACGGGCTCGGCCGGGTCGTCGCGGAGGGTGCGAGCCGCGCGGGCGCGCAAACGGTCGATCGAACGGCTTCGCACCAGCATCATCAGCCACGCACCAACCGACCCGCGGCTGCTATCAAACGCACCCGCCTGGCGCCAGGCTTGCCACAATACGTCCGCCGCGACCTCCTCGGCATCGGCGCGATCACCGAGCATCCGTTCGGCCACGGCCGCGAGCGCATGTCCATATCGCTGATTCAGTACGCGCAGGGATTCCTGATCGCCGCCAGCGATGGCACGTACGACCGCCTCGTCAGTAGGCGGAATAGCGGAGGTCTTCTGCACCCGTTTCTATCCTGAAATACGTTCGCGCGCGCCCGGCGGATTGAATTGGCCGGCACCAAGGCGCGCCACTGCACTGGATCCAACCCCGATTATAGCCGCATAGTTCCCTAAACGGGGAGCAAATCGAATACGTCATCTTGAGCGGAACAGCCGAAACGAGTGGTCGATTGACTTCGCGATTGTTTACCGTGATTTTTTGACGCTTGCGATTGCGGGGCAGCGCTGAGTTAATGAAGCCTCGCGATTGACGATCAGGAGCATCCGATGGAAACGCAGGGCAAGCCGGATCAGGACTGGAAGGCGGATCGCTACGCACAACACGCGCACTTTGTACCTACGCTCGGCGCGCCGGTGCTTGAATTGCTCAACCCGCGAGCGGGCGAACGAATTCTCGATCTCGGCTGCGGCGACGGCGTGCTCACCGAGAAGATCGCTGCTGCGGGAGCTTCCGTCGTCGGAGTGGATGCGGCGGCGGATATGATTGCGGCGGCGGTCAAGCGCGGGCTCAACGCACGGGTGATGGAAGGCGGCAAACTTACATTTTCAGCGGAGTTCGACGCGGTATTCTCGAACGCCGCGCTGCATTGGATGAAGCATGATCGTGACGCGGTGATTGCCGGGGTGTATCGCGCGCTCAAGCCCGCTGGCCGTTTCGTCGCCGAGATGGGCGGTCATGGGTGCGTCGCGGCGATCACGGTAGCGATGATCGCGGTGCTCGAGCGGCACGGAATCAAGGACGGCGCGGCGACGATTCCGTGGTATTTCCCGACCGTGGACGACTATCGCGGACGGCTCGAACGCGCGGGCTTCACGGTCGATTATATCGAGCTGATCCCGCGGCCGACGCCGCTGCCGACCAACATGGCGGGATGGATCGAACTCTTTGCGCAGCCATTTCTGAATCGATTACCCGCCGATCAACGGCCGGGCGCGGTTGACGAAGTGGTGGAAATGCTGCGCCCGGTCTTATGCGACGAGCAGGGTCGGTGGACCGGCGATTACATCCGGCTACGGTTTGCCGCGCGCCGTCAGTAGCCGCGCGCGACGCTGCCGAGCAGGGCGCGCGCCACCAGCAACTTCATCACCTGCGCGGTGCCGTCGCCGATCTCGAGGCCGATGACGTCGCGCATGCGCTGCTGATGCGGCAAGTCCAGGCTGAAGCCGAGATGGCCGTGCAGCAGCAGGCATTGATGGAGCACCTGCACCGCCAGTTCGGGCGCCCACCATTTACATCCGGCGGCGAGCCATCCGTGCGGCTCTCCGCGATCCTTGAGCCATAGGGCCTCGTAGCAGAGCAGGCGCGCAGCGCGCAGTTGGACAGCGGCCTCGGCCAGAGGAAACGAAACGCCTTCGAATCGCGCGAGACTGCCGCCGAACGCCTGACGCTCGACGACGTATTTGCAGGTCTCGTCAACGCTCTGCTGCGCCGCACCGATGCACATCAGGCCGATGAGTGAGCGGCTGAAGTCGAAGCCCTGCATCACCTGGACGAAGCCCGCGCCCTCGGCGCCGACACGGGCGTCGGCGGGAACGCGCACGGAATCGAAGAACAACTGGCCGCGCCCAATGGCGCGCGAACCGAGATCGCGGAAGCGATTGCGGCTCACGCCCGGCGAGTGCAGATCGACGTAGAAGGCGCTGATGCCGTGCGCGCCCTGCTCGATCGTCCCGGTGCGCGCCATCACCAGGATGGTGTCGGCCCACGAAGCGAACGAAATCGAGGTTTTCTCGCCATCGAGGATGTAGCTGTCGCCTTCGCGGCGCGCGCTCAGTTTGACGTGGGCGGCGTCGGAGCCACCGGCTGGCTCAGTCACCCCAAGCGCAGGCACGATCTCACCACTGCAGATACCCGGGAGCCAGGCGGCCTTCTGACGATCGTCGCCGCGCGCCGCGATTATGGCGCCGACCAACGCCGAGAGCAGCAGCACGTAGGCGGCGTTGAAGTCGCATCGACCGAGTTCCTCGAAGGCGATGCCGAGCGAAACATAATCGAGTTCCTGGCCGCCGTGTCGCTGATCGACCATCGGGGCGAGCAGGCCCATTTCGCCAAGTTTGCGCACGACGTCGCGCGGCAGGTCTTCGTCCTTGTCGCGATCTGCGTACGAAGGCAGCAGTTCGCGCCGGGCGAAATCGGCGAGCGTGTCGCGCAGCAGTTGTTGATCCTGGTTGAATGAGAAATCCATGTTTGTGGCTCCGCGACTTATATAACTAGTTCATTTATGCGGCGGTGGTAACTTGCGGCCGTCGTCTTTCTGGACGGTGAAATTCACTTTTCCGTGAGCGGTCGAGCCGTAAGCGGGATGCGCCAGCGGATGCCGCCGGAAGAAATCAAGGATCGCCGCCGTCCAGGCTTTCGGCCAGCGCAGATGATGCGCCATGCCGACGATCGCGCCGAAGGGATTCTCGACACCCCCATTGGGGTCGCTGCCGCAGGCCGCGCTGCACGCGGTGGTCACGCGCTGATTCCGATCGATAATTACGTCGGTGGCGCTGCCGCCGAGATTGCCCAGCTGCTTTGCGAGTAACAGCGCGTTAGGGCAGATGCCCGCGATGTCGCAGCTATTATGGACCTGGTAGCTCGGCAATTGGGGATTGAAAACCTGGAGTTGCCGATTATTCGCGGCGGCGTGCGCGACCGGTTCCTGCGGACATGGATCGCGTCCCAACTGAAACGGATCGGCAGCCGAATAGACTCCGACCGCGGCAATTCCGGGCCGGTTGAGTCCGTACAGGTAGGCCATCGCACCGCCATTGGACCAGCCGGTGACATAGACGCGACGGCGATCGACTTTGCCGGTTGCTTCGACCGCCGCAATGAAATGATCGATGGTCTCCGCATCGACGTTTTCCGGATAGGTCTTGCCCGCGACCGTGACTGCGCCGGCGGGGTTGAACTGGCGATACCAGTTATCCCATCCGGTGCCGGTGTGATCGGGCGGGGGATAGTAATGCGTAGTGTTACGGCCCTGCGGCGACAGCAGGAGGAAGCCTGGCCGCGAAGGATCGTCGCTGACATTCGCGGTCTTGAGAAAATCGAGCAGGTTGGTGAACTGGCCGACACTCAGGGCGTTGGCGAGCGACGGATGCAGAAAAACGATCAGCGGAAGCGGCTTCGGGGGCTTTAGCGGCGGCGGCTGATATAGACATGCGTACCGCGGAGTCCCATCGGAATCCTTCCACGGCCCGAGAATGTCGCCTTCGGGGCATTGCGGGACGACGTTGGCGATCATCTTCGCCGGCGGATTACCGAACGGCCCGCAAGCTTGCTTGGAAGCGTCCGCCCACACGTCACGCGCCGCGACGGTCGCGTACACGAGCGCGGCCATGAGTGCCGCCTTGAAGACCCGTCGGAATGTCATCAGCTCCGCGTCGCAGTTTCCCGCGGGCACCTATTGTACAGGGATCGTAGTTATCGACGGCGGCTGCTGCATCGCGGCAGCCGCGGGAAGGTTGGTGAGACTGCTGGCATTTGGGTCGGCGTCCATCCCCGGGATTTCAGTCTGTTGCCCATCGCTATCGCCGTCGTCGCTCGCGGTGTCGTCAGCGTCTCCGTTTTTGGCGGCTTCCTCTTTCTGATGCTTGAGCATCGCACGCGCGACATCGTCCTGACTGATTTCCTGCTTGAAGCCGACATTATGCGACAGGTTTGCGCGATCGTCCGCGCTCATGTTGAGCCAGAGCTGAGACGCCTGCGCGCTGTTGCCACGATTGAGCGCATCCATGAATTGCTGTTGCGGCGAGTCGTTATGATGAAACAGGGAACAGCCCTGCCCGCCGAATCCAACCAGGCAGGAGAGAGCCGCGCCAAGGATTCGAAGGGTCCAGCCGCTCCGCGTCGCAGCGGTATGCAAGGTGACGCGTTTCAGTAGATCACCACGCCGCGAATTGATTTGCCCTGATGCATCAGGTCGAAGCCTTCGTTGATGCGATCGAGCGGCATCGTGTGGGTAATCAGATCGTCGATATTGATGCGGCCTTCCATGTACCAATCGACGATTTTGGGAACGTCGCGCCGGCTTTTCGCGCCACCGAACGCCGTGCCTTTCCACGTGCGTCCGGTAACAAGCTGAAACGGTCGCGTGGCAATTTCCTCGCCCGCGCCAGCGACGCCGATGATCACGCAGGTGCCCCAACCGCGATGGCAGCATTCGAGTGCCTGTCGCATCAGCTTTACGTTGCCGACGCATTCGAAGGCAAAATCGGCGCCGCCCCGAGTCAGATCAACCAGGTAAGGGACGAGTTCGCCGCGCACCTCGGCGGGATTGACGAAATGAGTCAGGCCGAATTTCGACGCGATGCCATGACGCACCGGGTTCAAATCGACGCCGACGATCATCGAGGCACCTGCTAGCCGCGCACCCTGCACGACGTTGAGTCCGATGCCGCCGAGGCCGAAGACGACGACGCGATCGCCGACCTGGACCTTCGCCGTATTGATCACTGCGCCGACGCCGGTGGTTACGCCGCAGCCGATGTAGCAGACCTTGTCGAAAGGCGCGTCCTCACGAATCTTCGCCAGGGCAATCTCCGGTACGACGGTGAAATTCGCGAAGGTCGAAGTGCCCATGTAATGATGCACGGGCTTGCCGCCTAGCGAGAAGCGGCTGGTGCCATCGGGCATCAACCCGCGGCCTTGGGTCTCGCGAATCGCCGTGCAGAGGTTGGTGCGGCCCGACAGGCATGACGGGCAGTTGCGGCATTCCGGTATGTAGAGCGGAATCACGTGATCGCCGGGTTTGAGCGTCGTCACGCCGGGCCCGACCTCGACGACGACGCCCGCGCCTTCATGGCCCATGATCGACGGGAACAGCCCCTCGGGATCCTTGCCGGATAAGGTGAACGCATCGGTGTGGCAAATGCCGGTCGCCTTGATCTCGACCAGCGCCTCTCCCGCCTTCGGCCCTTCGAGATCGACCTCGGTTATTTCCAGCGGCGATCCCGCCGCGCGCGCCAACGCTGCCCTGACTTTCATCGTTTCAATGTCCGGAGAGATCGAATTGCTCGCATCACGGCTCCATCTTAGCGTTTCGGACTTACCGTATCGGATCGGTTAGCCGCGCAGGATGACGACGCCGTCGCGCACCGCGCGGCCGCCTTCACTACTCAGGGTCTCGAAGAAGATCGCGTCGCGTCCGCCGATCCGCTCGCGGGAGATTATCCGCACGTCGAGTTCCGACGGCATGAAGACCATCGCGCCGAAGCGCGCATAAATCTCGGCGACGCGCACCGGATCACCGCCAGCTTCGACGGCGATGATTCGCGAGACCGCCAGCGCGAGTGTCGCCGTGCCATGCAGCATGATCGCGGGCAATCCGGCGGCGGCCGCAACCTTCGCATCGGTGTGGATCGGATTCCAGATGCGTGCGCATTCGGTATAGACGTGCGCGGCGGCGGCTGAAACCGGCACGCGCGACTCGGCTCGTGGACGCGCCGGAGCGGTCAGGGGTGCCGGTACGTCGGGCATCGCCGCGGGCTGCGCGTCACCGGCGATCTCGACCTGGCGATAAATGTTGCCGGTGTAGGTTGTGCAAACGGGCGCTCCCTTGTCGTCAACGGTCTCGAACCTTGTGACCTCGAACGCGCCAGGCTTGCGCATCTCGATACCGGCGATGACGGCGCGGGTCGTCAATCCTTCCGGAGGCCGCAGCGCGCGATGAATGATCGTGTGATGGGTCGCATGGACACCGCGCGCGGCCTCGGCCGCCGACATCTTGCCGCGATGTTTGGCCCGCAGCATCAGCGCTGTCGGCCATTCAAGGCATACCGGGAACAGCGGGTGCGCGATGATTCCCTCGGGGCGGCGCGTGTCGAGATAACAGTCGCGGAGGTCGCCGAGTCCGGCTGCGTAAGCCATCGTCCAGCGTTCGTCAACGTCGTGAACGACGGGACCGGATTGCGTTCCAACCAATGATGCGTCGAGTGCCATGGCTATTTAATTAGCGCCGCGCCGGTGCAAGGTCCAACGGCCTCGCGTCGCGAGGGCAGTCTATTCCTCGTCGCTACCGGAACCGTCCGATCCGTCGCCATTGGGCGCTTCCTCTTCATCGGTACCCTCGGCCAGCCGCGCCACCGCGCGAACCTTTTCCCCGTCCTCGAGCCTCACCAGAATCACACCTTGCGCGTTGCGTCCCGTAATTCGTACGGTTTTCGCCGCCAGCCGGATAACCTGGCCGCGATCGGTGATAAGAACGACCGTGTCGTCGGAACCGACTTGCCGAACGTTGACAACCTTGCCCGTGCGATCCGTCACGTTCATCGTGATGACGCCCTTGCCGCCGCGATGGGTCAGGCGATATTCGGCAGCCTCCGTGCGCTTGCCGAAGCCGAGCTCCGAGACCGTCAGCAGCGTCTCGTCCTGACGGGCGACCGCGATCGACACCACCTGGTCGATCACCTCACCGGTTTTCACGTCCTTCTCCAGGTCCATTCCAATATTGCCGTAGGTGCCGCGCCCCATCGGACGGACTTCTTCTTCCTTGAAGCGAATTGCCTGGCCCTCGCGAGTCGAGAGCACGATATGCTGATCGCCGTCAGTGAGGCGGACGCCGATCAGCTTGTCGTCGTCCTCGAGGTTGATCGCGATAATTCCGGTGGCGCGGATATTCCCAAACTGATCGAGTTCGGTTTTCTTCACGAGGCCGCGGCGAGTGGCGAAGAATACGTACTTGCCCTTGATATCTTTGGGCACCGGCAGGAACGCCGAAAGCGTTTCGTCGCTGGCGAGACTCAACAGATTCGCGATTGAGCGACCGCGTGAGGCGCGTCCGCCTTCGGGCAGCTCATAGGCCTTTTTCTCGTAAACCTTGCCGGCGCTGGTGAAAAACAACAGGCGGTCATGCGTGCCGACCGCGACCAGGTGCTCGACCAGGTCCTCCGCGCTCGCGCCCGCGCCGATTTTGCCGCGCCCGCCGCGCCGCTGGGTGCGATAGAGCGAGAGCGGCGTGCGCTTGATATAGCCGCCGTGCGTGACTGTGACGAGCACGTCCTCTTCGACGATCAGGTCTTCGATCGAGAAATCGCCCTCGGCCTCGATAATCTGCGTCTTGCGTTCGTCGGCGAATTCCTTGCGTATATCGGTGAGCTCCTCGGCGATTATCCGCATCTGTTCGCGTTCGTCGCCGAGGATCTGCTGCAGGCGCGTGATCGTCTCGCGAACTTCCCGGTGCTCCGCCTCGATCTTGTCGCGCTCAAGCGACGTCAGACGGCGCAGGGTCAAGTCAAGGATCGCCTGCGCCTGAATCAGGGTGAGGCTGAACTGCTGCATCAGGCCGGTGCGCGCGCTTTCCGCGTCGGCCGAAGCTCGAATCAGCTTGATCACGGCGTCGAGATTCTTGAGCGCGATCAGTAACCCATCGAGGACGTGCAGCCGCGCCTCGGCCTGACGGAGCTCGAATTGCGACCGACGGATGATCACGCGCTGGCGATGGCGCAGGAATTCCTGCAGCATCTCGCGCAGGTTGAGCTCGCGCGGACGCCCCTCGTGAATCGCCAGCATTATCAGCCCGTAGCTCTCCTGCATCTGCGTGAGCTTGTAGAGCTGGTTGAGCACGATCTTCGGCTCGGCGTCGCGCTTGAGCTCGATCACGATACGCATGCCATCGCGGTCAGACTCGTCGCGCAAATCGCTGATGCCCTCGATGCGCTTTTCGTTGACCAGATCGGCGATCCGTTCGATCAGCCGCGTTTTATTAATCTGGTACGGAATCTCGCGAACGATGATCGACGCTCTGGAAGTGCGCTTGTCGGTCTCGATCAGCGCCTTGGCGCGCATCGTCAGGATTCCGCGGCCGGTCAGATACGCCTGCCGGATCACTTCGCGGCCGAGCAACTGACCGCCAGTCGGGAAGTCGGGCCCCGGGATGATCTCGAGTAGCTGTTCCATCGAGAGGTCGGGATTGGCGATCAGTTGGAGCAGCGCGTCGCAGACTTCGCCGAGATTATGCGGCGGTATATTCGTCGCCATGCCGACGGCGATACCGTCCGAGCCGTTGATCAACAGGTTCGGAATCTGTGCCGGCAGGTATTCCGGCTCCTGCTGCGAGCCGTCGAAATTATCGACGAAATCGACCGTGTCCTTATCGATATCGGCGAGCATCCGCTCAGCCAATCGCGTCAGCCGGCATTCGGTGTAGCGGTATGCGGCGGGCGGGTCGCCGTCGATCGATCCGAAATTGCCCTGCCCGTCGATCAGCGGATAGCGCATGCTGAAGGTCTGCGCCATGCGCACCAGCGAGTCGTACACCGCGCTGTCGCCATGCGGATGATACCGCTTGAGCACCTCGCCGACGACGCCGGCACATTTCGAGTAGCGGCGCGACGAAAGCAGGCCCTCGCGAAACATCGCGTAGAGGATGCGCCGATGGACCGGCTTGAGGCCGTCGCGGACGTCGGGCAGCGCGCGCCCGATATTCACGGACATCGCGTAGTCCAGGTAGGACTGCCGCATGTCGTCTTCGATATTCAGGCGCGCAGGTTCGTTACGTATCGGTTCGTTGCCGTTGGTATCAGCCATTTATATCAGCCAGCCGTATGTATTCTTTGGAAGGTGAGAGTATTCGTATGGACTCGTTGCAAGGTCTGGGTGTTGTCGTCGCCGGTGCCGCCGCCCGGTCCGTAGCCGGCCATCTGCAGGATCTGGATCACCATCAGGATGGCGATCAGGATCAACAAGGCGAGGCCCCAGCGGCGCGACAACTTCGTCCCTTCGAGATAATCGAGATGAGCCTTGTTGCGGCGCGACGCCTTCTCGGAAATCTTCACCAGCTTGGCGAGATCGTGACGCATCTCGCGCAACAGCCGCACCGCTTCGTCTTGATCCGGGCGCGCTGAGGGCCACGCGAGTTCGTTCATTTGATTTTCTTTCCGCTCGTTTTGGACGGAGATCGGCTCTTTCACGCCATTCATAACGGATCCTGTCCCGTTATTTGGCGATGCCGGCGTATGAGTGGGCGCCAGCTCCGCGTCCTCGCCATCGCCGATTGGAAAGGGGATGGATTTATCACTCGCCAAAGCGACGCTACCTCGAATTCGACGTCGACAGCCTACGGCGCCGATCGCAGAATCGTCTCCACCACCAGGCCATCCGCGTCAGCAGGAGAGTAGTGCAGAAGCTCAAAACCGATCACACGGCCAGTAGCGTTCTTTATCAAGACCACTTCCTCCGCGGTTTCTTCGCTGACACTCTCCGTTTGAGGGTCGTCGAACCAGACCGTCAGGGTCTGACCAACCGTATCGTGAACTACTTTGATTTTTTCCATATCTGCTCTCCCGCCTTGATCGTGTCAGTCGGATAGGCAGTTATCAGGAATCCTTCTCCGTTTTCACGACGTGCGACCGCGCATATCCATCTTGGAGAACCGCCGCTATAGAACAAAAGCACATTCGAATCCTTCCGGCTGCGCCGTATTTCATCCGGATCGGCGAGCGCAGCCCCAACTTCTTTTTTCGCGTCCACGGAGAATCGGATGTTTATGGGCGACGATGAAATTCCAGTAAGTCTGTATGCAGCGAACTGTGAACCCAAGCGGCGTTGCGATCTTGAACGCGAGGCTGCTGTGCGTCGCCATCGAATTTGCAGCGGCGTCGCGCGATAACCACGGCCGCCGAAATCAAATATCCAGGTTGCGGACGTTGAGCGCGTTCTCCTCGATAAACTGCCGGCGCGGCTCGACCTGATCGCCCATCAGCCGGCTGAAAATCTCCTCCGCCTCTTCCTGCGACCCGACTTCCACCCGCAGCATCGAGCGCTTCTCGGGATTCATCGTGGTTTCCCAGAGCTGATCCGGATTCATCTCGCCCAGGCCCTTGTAGCGCTGGACCTCGACGCCCTTCTGACCCGCCGCCACCACCGCGTCGGCGACCGATTTCAGTGTGTCAACCGTGCGTTCGTCGTCACCCGTCCTGATCTTGTAAGGCGCCTTGTAGGTCTCCAGGTCCGCGTCGAGCTTGCGGATTTCGCGCAGCTCGCCGCTGTGAAAAAGGGTCAGGTCGAGGACCGTCGGCGGCGTGGCTCCATTGTGGGTGTGCGAGAACACGATCTTGAAGGTCGATTCCTCATCCTGGTCGATTCGATGGACCAAATTCGACACGCCCACCGCCTGCTCGATCGCTTTAGCCGCCTGATCCAGCGCGTCCCGGTCGCGAAAGGTCTCGGCCGCGATGGTCTTTTCGGTGACCATCACGGCAAACTCCCTGACGATAGCGCGTTCCTTCGATCGCCGTTCCAGATTCTCGAACATCCGCTGATGATGCAGCAGCTTGCGCACCAACCCTTTGAGCGGCGCTCCCTTGAGCTCGCGCGACTCCTTGCCCTGGCCAGTCTCGAAGGTGATCGTGTCCGCACCCAGGTCGGTCAGATAATCCTCGAGCGCGGCTTCATCCTTGAGATAGCGCTCGGTCTTCCCTTTCTTGGCGCGAAACAATGGCGGCTGCGCGACGTGCAGATAGCCGCCCTCGATGATTTCCGGAAACTGACGAAAGAAGAACGTCAGCAAGAGCGTCCGGATATGCGATCCGTCAACGTCGGCGTCGGTCATGATGACGATCGTATGGTAACGCAGCTTGGCGACGTCCTTTTCGTCACCGATCCCCATGCCGAGCGCGGTGATCATCGTGCGCAATTCGACCGACGACAGCACCTTGTCGATACGCGCGCGCTCGACGTTCAGGATCTTGCCGCGCAACGGCAGTATCGCCTGCACTCGCCGATCGCGTCCCTGCTTGGCCGAACCGCCTGCCGAATCGCCCTCGACGATGAACAATTCGCTGCGCGCCGGATCGCGTTCCTGGCAATCCGCGAGCTTGCCGGGCAGTGAGCCGGAATCGAGCGCGCCCTTGCGCCGCACCAGGTCCTTGGCCTTGCGCGCCGCTTCACGCGCCGTCGCCGCGTCGATCGCGCGCATGATAATCCGCTTCGCGATGCCAGGCGTTTTTTCGAAATGCTCGCCGAGCTTCTCGTTGACCAGCCCCGAAACGAGGCCCTCGACTTCGGAATTGCCGAGCTTGGTTTTGGTCTGGCCTTCGAACTGCGGCTCCGGAATTTTCACGCTGACGACCGCGACCAGGCCCTCCCGCGTGTCGTCGCCCTCGAGGCGCAAATCCTTGTTCTTGGCGAACAGGTTATTCTTGGTCGCGTAACTGTTGAGCGTGCGCGTCAGCGCCGACTTGAGCCCCGAGAGATGGGTTCCGCCTTCCACCGTGTGGATATTGTTGGCATAGGCGAAAATGGTCTCGTGGAACGCGTCGGTCCATTGCAGCGCTACTTCGACGTCGATTCCCTCGCGCATCCCTTTGAAAAAGATCACGTCGTGCAACGCCACGCTGCCTTTGCTCACCGACTCGACGAATTCCGCGATACCGCCCTCGTAATGGAACTCCTCTTCCTTGCCGGTACGTTCGTCCTTTAGCCGAATTTTGAGACCGGCGTTGAGGTAGGCCATTTCACGCAGGTAGCGCGCGACGATCTCGTGTTTGAAGACGACTTCCTTGAAGATCGTCGGATCGGGCGAAAAGGTCGTTTTGGTGCCGGAGATTTTGGTCGCGCCGCGATCCGCGACCTGATGCTGCGGGGCGCCACGCTCGTAATCCTGAAAATAGACCGTGCCGTTCTTGCGCACTTCGACTTCGAACTGCGCGCTGAGCGCGTTGACCACCGAGGCGCCCACGCCATGCAGTCCACCCGAGACCTTGTAAGCGCCGCGATCGAACTTGCCACCGGCATGCAGCACCGTATGCACAACTTCGAGCGTGTCGCGCTTTTCCGTCGGATGAGGCCCAACCGGAATGCCGCGGCCGTTATCCTCGATCGAAATCCGATCGTCGCTCAGAATCGCGACGTTGATCTCCGTGCAATGACCCGCCAGCGCTTCATCGACGGAGTTGTCGACGATCTCGGAAACCAGATGATGAAGGCCGCGCTCGGAGGTGTCTCCGATATACATGCCTGGGCGTTTTCGGACCGCCTCGAGACCTTCGAGAACCCTGATAGACTCGGCGCCGTAACCATCGGAACTTTGTTTGTTTGGCATAGAAAAAGGACGGAGCTCAACCTGACTTCGCAACCGCTCCCAACCGCGTTTTCATTGTATGCGGTGAGGAGAGCCGAGTAAAGAAAAGAAGCAGTTCAAACGTTATTTGAAAACAATTCGCGAGGCTTTAAAAGCGCCCATTTTATTGGCCGGAAATTCTTTCGATCGTCGTGAGGTTCAGGACTGCTTTATGCCAGCCAATCTTCGTTTAAATAGAACGCTGTTCCTAGTCATGGTGGCGCCCCGCGAATCGACTCAATAACCTATGTTTGCCCCTTCTATTTAAACTCGCGCAGGTAGCTCAAAAACTCACCCGGCCCGACGTATCCGACCCGCCGCTTGCGAATCACACCCTGGTCGTCGATAAAGACCATCGTCGGGACGCCCTCGACCGTAAATTCCTTGATGATCGCCTCGTTGGCGGGATTCTCCGCGGTTAAATTGGCGCGCATGCGAATGAATCCGTCTGCCTCGCGTACCACCGCCGGATCGACAAAGGTGGTGCGCTCCATTTCGCGGCATGGCACGCACCAGTCCGCGCTGAAATCGATAACGACCGGCTTCGCGGCGGACTTCGCCGCCTGCAGCGTCGCCGGATTGAACGGCTCGAAGGCAAGTTGTGGCATCGTGCTGCCTGGTTGGAACAGGAGGTAGATCAACGCGCCCGCGGACACCACTCCAATTGCATAGCGGATCACCAGGAACGGACGCCAATTGCGCCCCGCGCGCGATATCAGGCCAAGGAAAATCCCTACGGCAGCGGCGTAGTAGGGCAGCATCCGGGTGATCAGCCGATTTGGCGTCAGCGGGTCGAGGAAATAGAGCGCCAAGCCGACCAGGACGAAGCCAAAGAGCTGCTCGATCCACGCCAGCCATTCGCCGGAGCGCGGCAGTCGCCGGATATTCCCCGCGGCGAGCGCCAGCGCGATATATGGCAATCCGAGCCCGACCGCCAGGGTGAAAAAGAGGACAAACCCGAACAGGGCGCTCTGCCGCTGCTGCACCATCAGGAGCAACCCGAGCACAATCGGTCCGATACACGGCGCGGCGACCACGCCCATCCCGAGGCCCATCAGCAATGCACCGAGATAGCCGGGGCGCGCGACCCCGGCCCGCTGCATAATCCATTGGGGCGGCTGCAGCGAAAACAGCCCGAAACTGGAGGCGGCCAGCGTCAACAGCATCGCAGCTATGACCGCCAGCACATAGGGATTCTGCAGCGCCGCGCCGAATAGGCCACCCGAGAGCGCGACCGCGACCCCGACGCCCGAAAACATCAGCGCGATACCCAGCACGTAGAGGCTCGCGAGTACGATCACTTTACGCGGCGCACCGCTTTCGTTGCCAAAATACGCGATCGTCACGCCAATCAGTGGATAGACGCAGGGCGTTAGATTCAGCGCGAGGCCCCCCAGTAACACCGCCAGCAAGCCGATCACATAGCCGTGCGCCAGAAAGATGTCGGCGATTGCGGTTTCCGACGATGCGAGCCCGCCCCCGGCCGATCCACTCGTCGCGCCAGAGTCCATAGCCGCCGGCGTCGCCGAGACTGCTGCCAGATCGATCGTCCTGATCACCGACGCGGGCCGTAGGCACTGGGAATCGTTGCACGCCTGAAAATAGAGTTCGATCTTTGCAGGAGCCCCAACACCATTGCGGAATTTGCCGCTCGCGGTGATCGGAATCCTGAACCGCGCCTGACCACTGAAGACCGCGAGTTTTTCGGCGCCCGCAAATGCGAGCGTTACCAGTTGAGCCTCCGGATAGACGACCGCGCCAACCGCGACTTCCGCGGGCGGTGTTACATTGAGGCGTGTCGGGATCGCATAGTCGCCGATCGGCTTGTCGGAGTTGATATGCCAGCCGTCGGCGATGAGCGCGGTCACTGCGATCGTACTGCTGCGTCCCGCGATCAGCGGAGCTTCGAGCGTCGCCGATTGAAGCGCGACGATATCGGCCGGATTCGGCGCTGCCGCCCGCGCGGAGAGCGCGCTCGCGAGTGTGAGCGCGATCGCACTTAGCGCAAGCGCTACGACCGATCGCGCTCGACGGTTCAGCTGCGGGGCGCTGCCCCCAGGCGGGTTCAAACGCATCTTGCGCGCGGCGAATCCAATCATGCGGATCACTTGCGGGAGTCGGCTGGCGGCGCATCGCCACGATGAGCGCCGGCCCCTGATGCTAACAGTCGTGGCCGCCGACCGGTTCCGCGAAGCGCTGCGCAGATGCGATTATCCGTCGAGCGGCTCGCCGCCGTCGGTTGAGACCGGTGCGCTGTCAACTATCTCCAGGCCATAACCGGGCAGATTCGCCAGCCGCGGCGGCCGATCGGTCAGCAGGATCATCCTGCGCACGCCGACATCCCGCAGGATTTGCGCGCCGATGCCGTAGTCGCGGAAGTCGGCCTCCGGCGCATTGAAGCGGGTGCTGGCCGCCTGTCGAATGACGCGGCGCGAACCGCCGTTGCCGTCGATGTCGCCGGCGATCGCATCGGATTCCCGCTTCAGATACAGGATAACGCCCTGCCCGGCGCGCGCGATTTGTTCCATCGCGGAGTGCAGTAAATTGCGCGTATTACGCTTGGTGTACCCGAATACATCGCCGGGCAGGTACTCGCGATGCGCCCGAACCAGCACCGCGCGCTCCGGCAAAATGGTGCCCATAATGAGTACCAGATGCTCGCTCTGGTCCACGCGATTCCGATAGACACACGCGCGAAACTCGCCGAAATCGGTCGGCAACCGCGCCTCCGCGATGAGCTGAACCATGGTCTCGTTGCGCAGCCGGTACTCGATGATATCCGCGACCGTGACCATCTTGAGGCCGTGGATGCGTGCGATCTCGATCAGGTCATCGCGTCGCGCCATAGTGCCGTCTTCCTTGAGGATTTCGCAGATGACGCCGGCCGGCTTCAGCCCCGCGAGCCGCGCCAGATCGACTGCCCCCTCGGTTTGCCCGGTGCGCACCAGCACGCCGCCGTCCCGCGCCCGCAACGGATAAACGTAGCCGGGCGTGATGAATTCGGCACCTGTGGCATCTTCCCGCACCGCTTGCAGAATCGTGGTCGCGCGATCCTGCGCTGAAATTCCCGAGCCGGCCGCGCGCCGCGCAGTGATCGGCGTCGTGAAGGCGGTGCCGAGCGGCGCCTGGTTATCGCCGACCATCATGCTGAGGCCGAGTTGTTCGATTCGTTCGGCCGCCATCGGCAGGCAGATCAGGCCGCGGCCGAACTTCGCCATGAAGTTAATCGCTTCGGGCGAGGCCTTTTCGGCCGCCATGCAGAAGTCGCCTTCGTTCTCGCGGTTTTCATCATCCATCAGGATGATCATGCGGCCGCGGCGCGTTTCTTCGAGCGCTTCCTCGATCGTAATGAACGGCGCCCGTGGTTGATGGGTGCGCGGCGCGATTTCCCCGAACATAGATTTATCCTCGCGGCGAACGATGCGCGGCAGCGTGTCGCCAATCGATTCTCAATTTTGGCAACCTGATTCTATCGCACTCCCGCCTCTGCCGTGAATCCCTTCGAGGTGCGCTCGCCGCCTCTTCCGCAAACCTGAGATCCACATGCGTCACCCGCGATACGACGGCGACTCGGCGCTAATTCTAGTTGGGCGCTCGCGCTTCGCCGCGCGGTCTGCAAGACTGGCCCTCTTCCGATGTCTGATGAAGTAATGGAGCCTGCGCCCGCCGCCGGAACTCGGCCGTCAAGCCCGGTCGAGGCGCCCGGAGAGAGCATCGCCCCGGAGAACGTCACTGTAGAGGGCGTCAGGGGATGGCTGGTGCCATTTCGCGCGCTGCGCCATCGCAATTTTCGTTTGTTCTTCGCCGGTCAACTGACCTCTCTGACCGGCACCTGGATGCAGACCGTCGCGCAGTCGTGGCTGGTCCTCAAGCTCACCAACTCGCCGCTGATGCTCGGCGTGGTCACCTTCGCGAACTATCTCCCGATCCTGCTCGTCGCCTTATTCGCCGGTGTGGTGGTCGATCACGTCGATCGCCGCCGCCTGATCACGATCGCCCAGGCATTGTTGATGATGAGCGCGTTCGTACTCGCCGCCCTGACCTGGACCGGAGTGGTGCGTGTCGAGCACGTCATCATTCTCGCCGCCTTCAACGGCCTGGTTAGTTCCTTCGAGATGCCGGGACGTCAGGCCTTCGTGGTCGAGATGGTCGGAATCGAGGACCTGCCCAATGCGATCGCCCTCAACTCGATGATGTTCAACGGCGCGCGCACGCTCGGCCCGGCGATCGCGGGTATGCTGATTTACCTGGTCGGCACGGCAACCTGCTTTTTCCTCAATGGCGTCAGCTATCTCGCCGTCATCTGGAGCCTGTTTGCCATGAACGTGCCGCGCAAGACGGTCCAGACTGAAGGCATGGATATGCTGCGGCGGGTGCTCGAAGGCATGACCTACGTCTGGGAGCATAAGCCGACCTTCTACCTGTTGCTGGTGGTCGCGATTAACAGCGGCCTGGGCATCCAGTACAACGTGCTGATGCCGGTCTTTGCGCAAAATATCCTGCACACCGGATCGCGCGGTTACGGCGTTCTGATGGCCGCGCAGGGGATTGGCGCGGTGGCTGGTGCGGTCACGCTGGCATGGCGATCGGGAACGTCGCGCGGCTTGCGCCAGACTCTCACCTTCGGACTTTTCCTCACCGCGATTTCGATTATCGCGTTCGGATTTTCATCTTCAATGATCTTCTCGCTAATCGCCCAATTGTTTATCGGCGCCGGCCTCATCAACTACATGGCGACGACCAACACGATGCTCCAAATCTTCGTCTCCGACCAACTGCGCGGCCGTGTCATGAGCTTCTACACCATGTCGTTCATCGGCCTCGCGCCAATCGGCGCATTGATGGTCGGCGCCCTCGGTGAGCATATCGGTCCGCAAGCGACGGTGGTTATTTGCGGAGCCCTCTCGCTCGGCTGTGCGATCCTGCTGCTGACCCGCCTCGACGTGATCCGGACCGCACAAGAGGCTGCCGAGGCGGCCTGATCGGACGCGTCGGATGATCCATCATCCTCGGCGCGGGCTATAATTCCCGCTCATGGCGGCGCGCAAGAAAAACCAGCTTCAGCAGAATGCCGACCGGCAATCCCAGCCGATGCGCATGGTCCCGCCGGTGGACGAATGTCTCCACGCGGCAGAACTCGATCCCGCGCTGAGCAAGTTTGCGCCTGCCTACCTGCGAATTCTGATCCGCCACGCCCAGGCGGGGCTACGGGAAAAGCTCGGCACGATCGGCGTCACGGCCGCGGCGACACGCGACTCGCTGGTCGCCGAAATCGTCCGCATGGCGCGCGAGTCTGCCGCTGCCGATCAACCCTCGCTGCGGCCTGTCGTCAACGCGACTGGCATCGTGCTGCATACGAATCTCGGTCGCGCGATGCTCGCGGAAGCGGCGATCGAAGCGGTCGTTGAGGCGGCTCGCTCGCCGGTGAATCTCGAATACGATCTCCAGACTGGCGCCCGTGGCGATCGCGATGCGCTCATCGAGGAGGAACTTTGCGCGCTCACCGGCGCGGAGGCCGCGACCGTCGTCAACAACAATGCGGCGGCGGTGCTGCTCGCGCTCAACTCAATTGCCGATGGCCGCGAGGTGATCGTCTCGCGCGGCGAACTGATCGAGATTGGCGGCGCGTTCCGGATTCCCGACGTGATGTCGCGCAGCGGCGCGCGCCTGCGCGAGGTCGGCACCACCAACCGCACTCATCCGCGCGACTATGCCGCCGCGATCGGTCCCGACACCGCGATGCTGCTCAAGGTCCATCCGTCGAATTATCGCATCGTCGGCTTCACTGCGGAGGTGAGCCTCGCGGAGTTGGTGGCGATCGGTACCGCGCACAAAATTCCCGTCATGGAAGACCTCGGCTCGGGCGCGCTGTTGGATATGAGCAACTACGGCTTACCGAGCGAACCGCTGGTAGCTGCGAGAGTCGTCGCCGGAGCCGGATTGGTGACATTTTCGGGCGACAAGCTCCTCGGCGGTCCACAAGCTGGATTAATCGTCGGGCGGCGCGATCTGATCGATCGGCTCAAGGCCAACCCGCTCAAGCGGGCGCTGCGCTGCGACAAGCTGACGCTCGCCGCCCTTGAGGCAACGCTTCGACTCTATTTGCGCAGTAACAACATTCAGACAGATTTACCTACATTAAGATTGCTGCGGCGAACGCCCGCAGAACTGGAGATCGTGGCGCTTCGAGCGCGTGCATTTCTTGTCGAACGCCTCGGCCCCGAGTTCACCATTGACGTTGTTGCGTCGGCCTCCGAGATCGGTTCTGGTGCATTGCCAACCGAGGAGATCGAATCGCGCGCACTCCGGATCACCCATCGCGATCATTCGCCCGACGCCATCGCGCGGATGTTTCGTCGCGCTCGTCCGCCGGTGATCGGCCGCATCACCGATGGCGCATTCCTCCTCGATCTGCGCGCAGTCGAAGATCCTGCCGCCTTCGCCGTCGCGTTCCCGACGCCTCCTGCTGCCCGTGCGCCGCTTGCTAAATGACCGCGCGCGGAGATAGATCGGCGTTGGAACCCATCCTGTTACCGCGTGGAGGATCTCATGCCTGACAAAACCTACAAGATCGTCGAGGTCGTTGGCGTTTCGAACGAGAGCATCCATGAAGCCGTCCGCAACGCCATGGCCAAGGCCGGTCAGACTCTCCGCAATATCGACTGGTTCGAAGTGCAGAACATTCGCGGCGCAGTCCATGGCGGCACCCTGGAGTTCCAGGTCGAAGTTCGTATCGGCTTCCGTCTCGAGGGCGATCCGGTAGCGTAAACGCCCATCGGCGTCCGCGCTTACTGGCTTTCTTGGTTGCTCCGCTGTCGGGCGAGGGCCCTTGGTTTCCTCGCAATTCCGCGCCTATGATCTCCCCAGCAGATCAATGCGTGGAGGCGTTCCCGACCAATGAAAAGCTGTCCGCGATGCGGGATTACCTATCCCGACGCTGAACGATTTTGCGAATCCGACGGCACCGCGCTGGTTGCGGCGGCCGGCGCGGAAAGTCGCGCAACAGCCGTAACACCGGAGGACGTTCAGGCCTCGCCGTCGAGCGGTTCGATCGTCTGTCCCGAGTGTAATGGCAAGGCCGAACCGGGAGAAACCATCTGTAATTTTTGCGGCACCCCGTTGCAACCCGACGCCGCGCCTGCCGGAACGTTTCAGCCGCCGCCCCCGCAATCTTATTCGGCGACCTCGCCGACCGCCGCCACTCCCGAAAACTTCGTTCCTTCAAACACCCGCATCAACACCGGCGAGATCAACGACGATCCGTCCTACGACGAAGAGCTGGCCGAGGAACCCTCGCTGGGTCAGCGCCTCGGGCGTCTGATTGGGTATTCGCTCGCGGCGATTATCGCGATCGCTGCCGGTGCCTGGTTCGCCCTGCATCTGAGCAACGGACGCGAACATCCGCCGGTTGCGGTGGCGTCGCCCGTGGTCAGTGCGCCGATAGTGGCCCTCGCGCGCAACATGCAGGTCACGGTGAAGGGGACCGACCTCGCCGCCGCTCTGACTCGTGACACGGCCAGCGTGCGCGTGGTTTTCGATAACAACCGCGACGCGGTACTTGATACCTACAAGCAAGCGCTCGAACGCGACAACACGCTCCGTGACGGGATGGTCGTGCGTTTGCACGTTCTTCCCGATGGCAGCGTCAGCGGCGGGTCGGTGGTGGTCTCGACCGCGTCCAATCCCAGCCTCGACGCCGAAGTGGTCAAGGCCATGAGCGACTGGAAGTTCGCTCCTGCTGGCACCGCGCCGGTGGACATCGACTATCCGATGGTCTTCGCGACCAGTTCCGGCGATGTCGCCGGCCTCGAGACGGACCTGAACGCGAAATTCGCGAGCCTCACTCCCGATGAAACCCCCGAATATGCGTCGGCTCCCTCAGTCGCGCCGACCCCGCCCATCGCGGCCGCAACGCCCGAAGCCGCACCGACGCCCCCCGCCATAGCGGCGCTGCCGCCGCCCGAGGCACCTGCCGTCAAACCGCGCCGGCATCATAACGCGATCCCGCGAGTGGAGCGGATGCCTCCGCCGCCATCGGTTTCCGATCAGGTAAATGAAGCGCTCGCTGGCAATAAGCGTACGCGACGCGCGCGTGCATATGCGAGCGCCGGCGGCATGGTCACGCTTACCGGCAAAGTGTTTGACGACGATGCGAAGATCACTGCGGAACGTATCGCGCGCAACGTCAGCGGCGTCACCAGCGTGATTGATAATCTGACCACCGACACGTCCGTCTGGGCGCAAAACGAGGCCCTTATCAATCAGCAACTGCAAGCCGCCGGTCTTGCCAACGTCACGGTCAAGGTGATCGGTGACAGCGCCTACCTCGATGGTACCGTAAAGAACAAACTTGATCGCGACCGAGCGGCGACGATCGCGGTGACAGCGGCGCCGGTAACGGTTCGTACGAATCTGATCAGAGTTGATCCCGGCTTCTTCGGCTTTTGACCAAATCGCTTTTGCGCTATGCTGCTTGCAAGCCGGTATTGACATTGTTTAGCGCCAACGCTTATATGGCGGACAGAGAATGTTCCTGTTTCCGCCCCCATTTGTAGGAGCCAGTTTCACATGGCAGATGCCCCGACTTCCTGTAAGCAAGCCTTCGAATTGATGCCGACTCGTTTCAATAAGGAAGCGGGCAAGGGACTCACAGCCGTTTACCAGTTCGACCTTTCCGGCGACGGCGGCGGCAAATGGCAGGTTGAGATTGCGAACGATCAATGCGAGGTGAAGGAAGGAGCCCATCCGTCACCCAACATCACCATCTCCATGACCGCACAGGATTACCTCGACATGCTGGCCGGAAAGCTGAACGGTCAGATGGCCTTTATGACCGGCAAGCTGCGGATCGCGGGCGACATGGGTCTGGCACTTCGCTTGCAGAGTCTTTTTGCGTAACGCATTCTGAGACACAACGACGATGATCGACACTAGGCTCGGATTCAGACGGGCCGCATGGATTGACCGCTAGCCATTACCCTCCACCAATAACATTTCCAATGGACTGCTTCGCACGAGTACAGAACTGGTACTGAGTGCATTGAGAATCGATTTCAAACTCTACAAATGACGGTCATATAAGCGCGACTGCGCTGCAATCTTGAGCCAATAGCTTCGAGGCATTACTGCGGGAATTCTCTCGCGGC
>Ga0302324_100002126_pt1 | contig 46729 bp, 35 predicted proteins | sample Palsa_T0_1_FD_201949 | JGI IMG/M metagenome (GOLD analysis project Ga0302324, IMG submission 201949) | Peat permafrost microbial communities from Stordalen Mire near Abisko, Sweden - Palsa_T0_1 | ecosystem: Environmental > Terrestrial > Soil > Palsa > Peat permafrost | place: Sweden: Abisko... | reverse complement strand
CCAGAAAGTAAATCTCTTTAGCCGAGAGCTGGTGGCCAATCTCGCGGCTGGCTGCCGGAGAGATGGTGCTGGCATCGGCGACGATGGTTCCAGGCTTTGCGCCATCGATCACGCCGTTGGCGCCGGTGAGCACCTGCTCCGACATCTCCGTGGTGCCGACGCAGGCGAAGACGTAGTCGGCTTGCTCGGCGACCTGTGCGGGAGTATCGCAGGCGACGGCCTTTTCTTCCAAGGCGAGCTGCTTCGCTTTACTCGCAGTATTCGACCAAACGGCGACCTGATGGCCGGCTCGCGCGAGATTCCGCGCCATCGGATAACCCATGAGACCCAGTCCAAGAAATCCAAGCTTTGCCATACCAGGAAATGGTAGCAGTGCTGTGGCGCCAATGAACTGAAGGCTTACTCGGCGGAATCCGCGGGCGCGACAAGACCTTTTTGCCCGGCCAAAATTTTGAGGACCAGAAGATCCGAAGGATGAAAGCTCGCCACTGCGATATGGTTCAAGTCTTCATCGGATTGCGCAATGTGGCTGCGGATCAGAGTGCGCAGTTGCTCGACCGTTACTCCCAGCTCCCGAGCAGCTTCCACTTCGGAGTATTGCGTCTGGTTGAATTTGGTCGAAACGATGCCGGCGTTCATAATCCTAATGCATTCTAGCGGGCCCCCACACTTTATCCCAATCGGGTGGACAACCTATCTCCACCGTTAGTATCGCTTATGGACCATCGAACTAAGGTGACCAAACCGACGTACCATTTTCGATCCCTACTTAGCCGATGTCGGGAGTATTGAGGAGCGCGTCATTGAAGCGATTGGTGAAGTTCGCCAGCGAAATCGCGAGCGTCAACTCGACGATCTGATCTTCGTTGAAATACTTCTTCAATTCGTTTAGCGCTTCGGGACGAATGCCCGCCGCGCCGCGCGTGACGCGCTCGGAGTAGAGCAGCACGGCCTTTTCCTGGGCGTCAAACGCAGGACTGCGGTGAAAGAACGCCAGCCCTTGCATCTGGGCGTCGCTGACGCCATTTTTCTTTCCCGACGCCGAGTGCGCGCGGAAGCAATACTCGCAGCCGTTGATAAGCGACGCTTTCAGGTAGGCCAGCTCTTTGTATTTCCGCTCCACGGTTCCGTGTTCGATCACGGCGCTATAGAACGGCAAAAATTTCTCTAAGGCTTCGGGAACTCGCGCCATGGTGCCGAAGAATGCCGGCACCTTGCCGAACCCGTGGGTGAGCTTGTCGAGAATGGGTTGAACTTCGGGCGCCGCGCTTTCTTTCGAAATGGGGCTGATGGCCGTTGCTGTTTCGGTTGCTGTTGGCATGATCTGTCCTTGAGTGGATGACTCCTAACTTTCAGTGGATGACTCCTACTTTCCGGATTGTAGCAGCGCCGAGGCTTGCGGCATGGGTTGGTAGTCTCGATAGGTATCGTTTTCCGTCGACCTGTCGCTGAAGAGCCCGAGCGCGGTCGAATTTACCCGCACTTGGAAATGCGTCGGCATCCAAACGTTGTCCGTCACCGGCGCCTGTTCCAGATCAAACTCGGTTCCGGGTCCGACCTTAGCCAGGAATCCGTAAAAGCTTACGGGTTTGACGACCTCGGCGTGCACCTTCACCCATTGGTTGGTGGCCTTGTCGATCCAAAGCTGTCCCTTCATCCCCTCCAGGACCCGGCCCTCGTGGTTGGTGGCCTTGTATCCCGGCCTCGGCTCCGCGTTGAGGACCCAGCAGGACCGCCCATCAATCTGTGCTTCGCCGGTCAGGTGAAATCGAAACGCGTCCACCATTTCCTGGAGCATCTCATGGTCGTGCATGCGCTCCCGTTGCTCCTTGGCAATACGTTTTTCACGCTCGCGCTCAGACTCTTTTTGTCTCTTTTCGATTTCGCGCTGCAGCTTGCGCTGTTCGTCGGCCTTTTTGCCGGGCGGAAGCGGCTGGTCATTGATGGCTGTAACAAGGTTATAAGCAGATCCGTCGATCATGAGCACGCGGTAGGTTTTGGCCATGAGGGGAGAGTGCCGTTTGCTTTCCACGTCACGTTCCAGGAAGGAATATTTCGGAGCCTGCGCCCAGTCCGATTTAATGGCATCGACAGACTTACGGATGATCTGGTCCGGATCCGGGGTAGCGGCCCGCAGGAACCCGGCTGCGGCCAAGGCGAGCAAGAGTGCGCGAGACACGAAAGCGGCTCCTTCCCCTAATTAGACGCGCGAGGGACTAGAACCGGACATCCACCGTTATAGGAAAGTGATCCGAGCCGTCTATGCCCCGCAGTACGTCGGCGCTCTGAGTTTGGATCGGCCCTCGCATGAAGACCCAGTCGAGCGCGCCGATGAACAGATGAGTCCGGATGCGCCGATCGCCGAAGGCACTGCGATAACCTGCCTCGCGCAGCCGCGGCATCAGCGCCGAGTGAGCAGTCTTGGTGTTGAGATCGCCGGCGATAATCACGGAAGTATCCGCGGGATACTTCTGGGCGTCGGCCAAAACTTCTTCGAGCTGCAGCAGGCGCAGGTGGTCGTTACCGCGGCTCTCCAGGTGCAGATTGTAGACCACCAGCGGCTTGCCGCCATTGTCGAGCTCGGTGATCAGCGCGATGCGGCCGCCCTCCCGCCGCTGCCACAGCGGATTCGAAGAATTCAGCATCTTGCGCGGCTTCCAGAATCCGGACTGGTGAACGAACCGCAGCATACGCGAGGAGCGGATGGGCAGTTTCGTGAGCAGCGCCTGGCCGTGATAGGCCGGGGACTCGGGCGTGCCTTGGCTGAGCTCCTGAAACTCGGGCGCGAACACGAAGTTCATCTGAAACTCTTCGGCGAGTTTCTTGGCCACATCGATATCGCCGCTGCGGCGCGCGTCCAGATCCACTTCCTGGAAGATGCACAGCGCGGGCTCGAGCTGGCGCATCTGCCCTTCGATATCTGACAGGTTTTTGCCGCGATCGATGTTCCAGTCGAGGATGGTGGCGCGTTTGAGGGCACCGGTTTCCCAAGAATAGTTGCCCATGCGCAGGGTCTCTAAGGCATTCGGCGCGGGCGCGTTGGGAGGCGCCGCGAAAGCCGCGGAGAGCGCGAGAAAGGGCCAGGCTCGCCGCAGCGTCTTTCTCATTCCAGCAAATACCACTGCCTTTAGTTTATACTTGAAGGCGAAGTCGCGTACGGTTTCCACGCAACATCTGGAGATCGAACGTTTCCAAGGATTCGTATGATTATTCTTCTGACCTTCATCCACGTCATCATCTGTTTCTTCTTGATTGTGGTGGTGTTGCTGCAGAGCGGAAAGGCCGCAGACCTGGCGGGGGCCTTCGGCGGCATGGGATCGCAGACGGCCTTCGGGCCACGCGGATCCGCGACGTTGCTTTCCAAGGCGACCACGCTCGCGGCGGCGCTGTTCATGGTGACGTCGCTATCGTTGGCAATCCTTGCGACGCGCAGCGCGGCATCGTCGGGCAGCGTGTTGGAGAAATACAAGGCTCCGGCGAACAAAACTGCTCTTCCCAAACCGGGACAACCGGTCCCGATCACGCCGGTTCAGCCGCCCGCGGCGCCGGCCAAGAAGTAGCGAGCTTTCTCGAATGCGGTCGTGGCGGAATTGGCAGACGCACTAGCTTGAGGTGCTAGCGGGAGCAATCTCGTGGAGGTTCAAGTCCTCTCGACCGCACCAAGTTTTCAACGTACAAAGACAGTCATTTTGCGGGGGCCCGGCCATGGCCGAGCGCTAGCAGCGTTTTTCCGTGGGCAAATCGCGAAACAAACTCAAGCGCGAATTGTAAAATGATCGCCAGGCGGTAAAACACAATTTGTCGTAGGGAATTGATCGCAACCGAGACGTTTCCGTGCCGCAGCGCCGGCAGAATCCTGTTCCTGAAGAGAGCCTGGGCGGCCATGATCTCGATTTTCATTGGAAAAACCAAGAGCGCAGCAAAAACGATACCGCGGACAACCGCATGTCGAAAGATCTTCGGACAGGGGTAGTTCCAGGCCACGAAGTTTTCATAAAACAATGCGAACAGGAGTCCTCGGTCCTTGAGCGAGATATACCGCGAGTTTCGCCGCGGCTGCTCCGGACGGCGCCCCGACCAGGTTTTTCCGTCACGGGTGACAACCCATGGAATTCCGTTGAAGGTGCTTTCCAGCAACGTTGCCTGATAGGAAAGACCGAGCCAATCGCAAAGATCGCGCATGGTTTCCTCGGTATCGTCGTGCAGCTCTTCAAAGCGTATTGCCAGCGTTCGCGATTCCATCCCAAAGTGAGGCCGATCTCCATGAATAGGAGAGAGGACCTGGACGCGCCTGCCCCGCAGCAGATCAGCGAGTTTTTGAAAGGCAGCCATCGATAACGTGGCCGCGGTACGAAACGGGCTCTGCGCTTCGGGAAGTTCAGCGCGCGTATTCACGCTGGGTGGAATTTCGCTTGGCTTCTGCGATGGTTCGCTTGGCAAAAGGCGCTCGGCCAAGATTTGGCCGCATAAAGTGATCGGATCCCGAATGGTGTGGACAAATTTAGCCTGTGGAAAGTCCTCGACCAAAAGCCTTGCCAGTCCGTTATCCCATTGGTGTTGTGCGTAAACGATCAATGGACGCGAACTGGCCGGACGGCCCAGCGCCATGTTGTACGCGATATGAACGAATAGAAAGAAAGCCCGGCGGGACGCCAGGAATTCTGGCGGCCATTCTGCATAGAACTCAACGATAGCTTGAGCCGCGGCGTAGTATTGAGCAGGGGAGATCGCGAAGTCACCCTCAAAAAATGGAGCATAGCGCTGCGCGTGTGCCGGGTAGCCTATTAATTTGTCGCGCAAGGATAAGCACTGGTAACGCTCGAAGAATTTGTATAGATCCATGCCGCAAAGGGCGGGAAGCGTCATAACGTCAGCATGTCCATCCAGATAACTGGCCAGAAGAAGCGAACCACTTTTGCCGAGGAAGCAAATCGCGACCACTCTGTCCATCGCCAGGACATCGTAGTGCTGGAGCTGCTCGAGTTTCTCCGCGATGAGGTCCCGCAAATCCTGGGACTGTTCCGCGTGAAATAGAGCAGCGGCGCTGAGCTGGATTTCTTCCATACTAACGGGGTGCTCTATAGCGTAGTACTTTTCGCACACTTCGCCGCGAGCCAGTACATTCCCTAAGGCAATTTTCTTCCCGAGAAATTACGGAGGTACTTGGTACGGAAGCGGGGTCAGTTCTAGTCGAGATGTTTTATCCCTTTTGTAATCAAGAATTAATCGTGCCATGAACGGCAATCTATTGCTCTAGTACTAAGGTACCTACGCCGTATTGACGGTTAGTAAACTTCGGGTAATAGTAATACCAGTACCTTGAAGGAGGACTGGTTAATGAAGAAATCACTTCTATTGTTCACATTCGTTTTGGGCAGTAGTTATGCGGCCTGGGCTGGTACCTGCACGACTGGCACCTTGGCCACTTACGACGTTGCAGGTTTTTCCTGCAGCATTGACGACGTTACCTTTAGCGGATTTGGTTATGTGCCCTCCGGGTCCGTAATCATCTCGGCCGCGGACGTCGCGGTTACTCCAGAAATTGTCGGGGGGGAGGTGGGTTTCCAATTTAACGCTCCCTGGTTTGCTCTTCCCGGCGATTTTTTGGATTCGTTCATCGACTACACCGCCACTTGCAATGGCTGCCAGATCGATGATTTAGCTTTGGCCATGGGGGGCTACGGCGCGGGAACGGGGGGAATTGTCAGAGTGGATGAATCCTCTAGCTCCGCCGATCTGACAGTGGGACAAGCCGGAACAACCACTATCCCCACGGACTCAGCGACCTTCACTCCGGTGGGTTCGCTTTCGGTGTCCAAGGATATTCTGCTGGGCGGAGGAACCAGCGGATTAGGCTCGGCGGTAAGTTCGGTCACCAACCTCTTTTCGACAACCCCGGCGGTGGTGCCCGAGCCGTCCTTGCTGTTGCTGACCGTAGGGCTCCTCGGTTTGGCGCCCATTGCGCGGCGCAAATTTGTGCGTTGATTCTTCGTTGAATCCAAGCGCGTAGTCCAAGTCCACTGACGGCTGCGATTTGCCGAGGGGCTGACAGCCCCTCGGAGTCCCCGGCAAGAGGACCACGTTTCGTAGCCATCATTCTTGAGTTGAGTTTAGAGCTAGGCCCCGCGGGTCCCAAGGGTCGACAGACCGCTTGTGCGCCACGCGCAGAGGATAATTTTGTCTCATCCATTGGAGGATTTTCATGGACAGAAGCATTAGAACGGCGTGCCTGTGCGTTCTGGTCTTTTCGCTCGCGGCTCTTTCCGCATGCAGTGCGTCCAAGCAAAGCTATCTCGCGAAGGGAAACAAACTCTTCGCTGCAGGCAAGTATGACGAAGCCGCACTGAATTACCGCGCCGCCATCCACAAGGACGGGAGTTTCGGCGAAGCTTACTACCGGCTGGGACTCACCACGGTCAAGCTTGACCAGGCTCGAGACGCCTACGGTGCTTTTTTTCGAGCGGTTCAGTTGTTGCCGGCGAACATGGAAGTCAAGAAGGAGTTCGCGAATGTCTGTCTCAGCCTCTACCTGCCGGACCCCAGTCATCCGCAAATACTGTATACCCAGATCGGCAATATATCCGATGAGTTGCTTTCACAAAATCGCAACTCCTACCAAGGTCTGATGCTGAAGGGCTACCTTGCCTCGTCGGATAGAAAACCGAAAGAGGCCATCGAATACTTTCGCCGGGCGCTTCAAGTGGACTCCTCGAACGCCGGCGTCGTCACGGAACTCGCGCACCTGCTGATGCAGGATGGCCAACTTCAAGAAGGCGAAAAGCTGGCGATGGACTTGATCGCCCGCCAGAAGACTTCGTACGGCCCCGTGTACGACCTCCTGTACGCCTTCTATCTCAACGCCAACCGGCCGGTAGAGGCGGAAGAGGTCCTAAAAGTGAAAGTGAATCACAATCCGAAAAACGCCGACTATGCACTGCAATTGGCCCGGCATTACCATCGCGTCCAGAACACCGCGGACATGCGCGCCGTCTTGCAGCATCTTCTGGACGATCCTAAGAATTTCCCGCAAGCCCGTCTGTGGGTCGGTGACTTCTACCTGGGACTTCGGGACTACCCGGAAGCCATCGCGTACTACCAACAAGGCGCAAACGCCAATCGGGAAGCCAAGACCCAGATCGTTTACCAGGTGAGAAACGTCCTTGCTCTGCTGAGCCAGGGGAAAAGGGACGAGGCTGCTCGCTTAGCCGAACAGCTCCGAACGGAGCATCCCACGGACAATACCGCGCTTCGCGTTCATGCCGACCTTTTGTTGGATGGCGGCAAGCGGGAAAGCGCGGATGCGGCGGTGCGGGAATTCCAGGCGCTATCGAGCCAGAATCCAAGCGACGCTACTTTGCGGCTGCAGTTGGGCCGTGCATTTCGGCTGAAAGGAGATTTCGAAAGTGCTCGCGCCCAATATTTGGAGGCTACTCGCACAGGGAACGAAACCGTGCGCGCGCGCTACGAACTGGCTGAAGTCGGCCTGATTCAGCATCGCCCACAAGAAGCCGTTCAGCAGGCCAGCGCGATTCTGAAGATTCAGCCGAACGACCGCCGGGCCCGGCTTCTTTACGCCGCCGGCTTAATTGGAACTGGCGATGGAGACGCAGCGCGCGCCACATTGACGCGGCTGATCAAAGACTTTCCCCGCGATGCCGAGCCCCAAGTGCAATTGGGACTTCTCGCGCTGGCCGAAAGGAATTTTTCTCAGGCGATCGACATTCTCAGCAAGTATCGCGCCACGGGCGATGCCCGCGTCTTCGCGGCGTTGGGCAGCGCGTACATCAACTCGCAGCAGCTCGACCAGGCCCGCGCGATTTTGAACGAAGGACTCGAGAAGTGGCCGGGTTCCTCCGATCTCCTGGAGCAGCGCGCGCGCACGGAAGTTCTCTCCGGACATTACGATCTCGCAATGGCCCAATTCCAGAAGTTGCTCGCCTCCGATCCAAAGTCGATCGTTCTCCGGCGGCATTTGGCCGAAGTGTGCCATCTCCAGGGTGACGATGGGCGCGCGATTGCCTATTATCAACAGGCGCATGAGCTGTCCCCTGATGACGTCGCGGTGACCCTCAGTCTAGCCGACGCACTGGCCGGCGCCGGCCGGATGGATGAAGCCAAAACTATCTATCAAGCCCTGGTGAAAACCCATCCGGAAAATGCGCCCGCTTTGAACAATGTGGCCTTCTTTCTGGCCGACACCGATGGCGATCTGGATGAAGCGCTGCGGCTGGCGAAAAACGCTCTGGCCAGGATTCCGGGACAGCCCGATTTCTCCGACACCATCGGCTACATCTACCTCAAGAAAGGCATGTTGGATAGCGCGATCCAATCCTTCCGCCTGCTGGCGCAAAGATATCCCAACTCGGCCGGTTTCCGTTACCACTTAGGACTGGCTTTGTTTCAGAAGGGTGAGAAAGCGGTCGCGAGGAAAGAACTGCAAGCCGCGCTGGCGAATCACCCTTCTAACCAAGAGACGTTGCGAATCCGGGAGCTGCTCAATGAGATCAGCTAGGTTCGTCAGGCTCGCTCGACTTGCAATCGCACGCTAACTGAAAGGACAAACTCGTGTATCTCATAATCACACTGGGCGCCCTTTCTGTCGTTCTGGCGCTGGCCCTAACGCCGATCGTCCGGGATCGTCTTGGAAAATTCGGGTTTCTGGATCATCCCGACGGCGTTCGCAAGAAACACGCCGCGGCCGTGCCACGCGTGGGCGGCATTGCGATCGCGCTGGCCTATGCCGGCACGTTCGCCATCGCCTTCGCGTTGCCTTTCAGTTACACGCACCTGCTGCACCGCGCGCTTCCGAATATCGTGCGTCTGGCCCTGGCGGGCTCGGTCATTTTCGTGACCGGAGTATTGGACGACCGGCTGCGCTTGAGCGCGTGGAAGAAACTGGCCGGAATCGCCGGCGCTGCCGTACTGGCTTATGCCGCCGGAATTCGCGTGGATATTCACATTCTCCATAGCCTGCCGGCCTGGCCCGGGTTAGGATTCGCGATCACGGTGATTTGGCTCATCGGCTGCAGCAACGCTTTCAATCTGATCGATGGCATGGATGGGTTGGCGGCGGGCGTGGGCCTGGTGGCGGCGGTCACCATGTTGATCGCGGCCTTGACGCAGGGCAATCTGCCGCTGGCGCTCGCGACTATGCCGCTGGCCGGCTGCCTGCTTGGGTTCTTGCGCTATAACTTCAACGGAGCTTCCGTTTTCCTGGGCGACAGCGGCAGCCTCCTGATCGGCTTTCTGCTGGGCTGCTACGGCGCGCTGTGGAGTGAAAAATCGGTCACTTTGGTGGCCCTCACCGTGCCACTGCTGGCGGTGTCGATCCCGCTGCTGGAGGTGGTTCTATCGATCGCCCGCCGCTATCTACGGTACCGGCCGATCTTTGAAGCCGACCGTGGACACATTCATCACAAGCTGCTGGAGCGTGGCCTGAGCCCCAAGGGCGTGGTCCTCACGATTTACGCGTTTTGTTGCGCCGTGGCGCTGTTGTCGCTGCTTGCCAGTTCCCTTCGCAATCAGTTCAGCGGCCTGATCGTGGTGGTGTTTTGCGCGGCCGCCTGGATGGCCATTCAGCACTTGGGTTACACCGAGTTCGCCACGGCTGGCCGCCTGTTCCTGCGCGGAGGATTCCGCCGGATCATCGATTTCGAAACTCGGCTGGTGGAATTCGAGAAGACGCTGGCACGGGCGCCAGGCATTGAAGAGTGCTGGATACGAATCCGTTCGGGGAGCCGCGAATTCGGATTCCACGGGGTCCGCATGAATTTCGACGGACTGGTCTTCGAGGACTTCCAGCCGCTCGATTCCCGGCGCCTGTGGGAACTGCGAATCCCGCTCACCGATGCGCAGAACGTGAACTTCTTTCGCGATCTGGAAAACGAAACCAGTCCCATCGTGCTGAGCGCTTTCGCCACCGCAGTGGAGCACGGGATGAAGACTTGCCTGGAGCGCCGCGTCCAGCGAGTGGTCGCCGGGCGTAAGGCGGAGGTCGTGCGGATGCCGCCTCTGGTGAAGCGCTACTATGCGGCGAGCGCGGCGGCAGCGGGGGTAGGGAACAGCAGCGGAGCTTAGTTAGCCCACAGAGCCGCGGGCGCACCTGCCGATACTGGTGAACATCGTTTGGGAGGCCTCGAAAGCCAGACGCGCGGCGTCAGCTGGCGTCTCCTTCGCGAACCCTCCGAACACTTCCACTGCTACCGCGTCCGAATATCCCTTCTCATCGAGGAGTTGAAAGAAGAGCTTGAGGTCAATGATCCCCTGGCCGGGCGCCAGGCGCTCGGAGTCGCGAATATCTTCGGCGGGCGCGGACGGGCTATCGGAAAGGTGCACGTCGAGTATGCGGTCCGCTGGGATCTCGCGAATCGATTCTGGATCGCTTCCGCCGTGGTGCCAGTGCCACGTATCGAGAATAAGTCCGATATTGGGGGATACGGAAAGCCCGAAATCCAACATTTCAGCGTTGCGCCAGATGAACTCATGCGGATGAGCGCGCCGCATGTGCAACGGAGTGATACACTCCAGAGCCAGCCGAATGGAATACTCATCCAGAATCGCGCAGCATCTTCCTAACCGTTCTCGATAGATCCGGGCCTGAGCGGCGCGGGGTTGCTCGGATGACGGCGGGATTCCCAATAAGGCGACTTTACACCCGGCAATCGCCGCAAATTTAGCCGAGTCTCGCAGCTTCGGGAAAGTGCTCACGAAAGTGGCTTCGTCTTGGCGAACCTCCACCGGAAGCTGCATGGCGGTGGCGCGAACGGGAAGATCTAAGCCGACATCTGGGGCGGCGTCCAGCGCCGGTAGATCCCGCGGTATAACGGCGCCTTCATAGCCGGTCTCGGCGGCCAATTGTGCGAGCCCAGGCCATGGAACGCGCCAACCCACAGTGCTGGGATGCAACGATAATCCGAGTGCGGGCGTTTTCAATCTTCAGTATACTGACCCCAGCCGAGGAGATCGAATGCGTCACATGAACCGATTCATGGCAACCATAGCTACTGTGTTGCTGCTCTCTCTATGCTTGTCTGCCGACGATAGCGCGCGGCTGCTGCGCGTGGATCATTACGTTCGCGTGCATTCGAGCGTCCCCGCCATCGACGGGCAGACTACCCAGATCTATTTACGGGAGGTGGTGCAGGCCGGGGTCGCGCTGCGCGGACCATCCGGCGACCGCGTAGCGCTGTTCGTTCACGGCGCCGGCACGCCCGCCGAAGTTGCGTTCGATGTCCCCTTCCAGGACTACAGTTGGATGGCGTACCTGGCGCACGCGGGCTTCGATGCATTTTCCATGGACATGACCGGCTACGGACGCTCCACGCGTCCAGCGCCCATGAACGATCCGTGCAATCTCTCGCGCGAACAGCAGGCCGGCTTTATTCCGGCCTTAATTTCCGCGCCGTGCTCGCCCAGCTATCCGCATCAATTGACCACGCTGGCTTCGGACTGGAACGATATCGGCGCCGTGGTGGACTACCTGCTTGCGTTGCGGCACGTGGAGCGCGTTAGCCTGCTGGGCTGGTCGCTCGGAGGGCCGCGCGCCGCGGGCTATGCCGCCGGACATCCCCAAAAGGTGCGGCAGATGGTCTTACTTGCTCCCGCCTACAATCGCGCAGCTTCGGCGTCGCCGCCGCCCCAGGTGCCGGCTGACGGCGCGGCCATGACCACGCAATCCCACGACGAGTTCACCGCGAATTGGGCGCGTCAAACTGGCTGCTCCGAGCAAGTGGACCCCGCGGCGAGCGCTTCCGTGTGGCAAGAAATGACGGCGTCCGATCCGGTAGGAGCCACCTGGGGAAGCGGCGTGCGGCGCGCCCCGCAAGTCACCTCCTGGGGCTGGACTTCAGCGGCCGTGGCCAAGACTCAGACGCCGACACTGATGGTAACGGGCGCCTACGATAAGCAAGTGCCGCCGGATCGAGTGCGCGACTTGTACGCCGACCTCGGAGCCGAACGGAAAGTCTTCGTCGATCTGGCCTGCTCCTCGCACAATGCCATGTGGGAGAAGAACCATCTGCTGCTGTTTGGAGCGTCGGTGGAATGGCTTACAAAAAGCACTGTGAATGGCATGCCAGAAGGCATGCTGAAGCTCGGATATTGAAGGATCACGCGCGGATTACGGCGCGAAATACCCGTTGATATCGATCACCAGATCCGTCGCGTTGTCGGCGTAGACGCTGATGTCTCCGCTGCTGCCCGCCGGCACAATCGCGGCGTTGGCCAAAATCGCTCCGCCGACATCGTTCAGCGTCGAGACCACGGGCATGGTTTGTCCCGTGGGCCAGGTGGTTATGTAGTTCAGCGGCCCCGGCGGCACTACGGTGAAGTTTAACGAATAGGCTTGCGCTGTCGCGGGAATACCGCACGAACTGGTGGGGATCGGGAAATCCCGGGTCGAACCTGCTGTCATTTGCGGCGGACCGAACGATCCCGTCCGACCGCTGCCACCCACCGCCCGGGTGTCCACAACACGGCACGGCGTCATGGGATAAAAATACAGGGCGCCTGCGCTCCCGGGCGGCGCGAAGTAACCGTTGTTGTCGACGATCAAATCTGTGGCGTTGTAGGCGAAGACGTCCACCGAGCCGCTGGTTCCCGCCGGAACAATAGCGGCATTGGCCAGCACGGCGCCGCTGGCATCGTTCAGCGTGGATACCACCGGCCTGGATTGTCCCGCCGGCCAGGTGCTCAAATACTCCAACGGGCCGGGCGGCACGACAGTCATGTTGAAGGAATAAGCTTCCGCCGCCGACGGTATTCCGCAGGAGCTGGAGGGAATGGGGAAGCTGCGCGTGGAAAGAGCGGCCAGTTGCGGCGGACCGAAGTCGCTTCCGAACGTGTCCATGCGGGTATCGACCACGCGGCAGGGGGTTGCCGGATAGAATGCCAGGGCCTGGGGCGCGGTCGCCGGCGCGAAATAGCCGTTGATGTCGAGGATCACGTCGGTGGCGTTGCTGGCAAACACGCTGATCGCGCTATCGGTTCCCACCGGCACGATCGCTGCGTTGGCCAGCGTCTGGCCTTCGGTGGCGTTCAATGTGGACACTCGGGGCATGCTCTCGCCGGCGGGCCACACGGTCAAATAATCCAGCGTTCCGTGCGGCACCACGGTGACGTTGAGTGAATAGGCCTCGGCCGCGGCGGGCACGTCGCAAAAGCTGGCCGGAATCGGGAAACTGCGGGACGAGGCGCTGGCGAGATACGGTGGACCGAAGGGCCCGGTTTTTCCGCTTCCCCCCGCCGAACGCGTGTCGGCCAGGCGGCAGGGCGTGAGCGGATAGAAGGCCATGCCGGCGGTTGTCGTTTGACCGGCTTGGGTGACCTTGAACAAATGGCCGGCGATAATAAGCGCGCCGCTTCGGCTGGTTCCGAGATTTGCCGGAACGGTGAACGACACCACGCCGGACCCGGTGCCGGAAGCCCCGCTTGCGATCGTGATGAAGTTGGAAGGATTGGCCACGCTCCAGGAGCATCCGGTGGTCGCGGTAATGCTGACTTCATTTCCGCCGGCGCCGGAGGCGAGGCTGGCGGAACTTGAGCTGATGCTATAGGTGCAATTCAGGAGCCCAAACACGCCCACTCCATTGGTGGTGCCAACATACACCTTGCCGTTCGCCACCAGCGGCGTGATGTATTTATTTCCGGCGCCGAAGTGGTCTCGCGAACTTGCCGCCTGATTGCTGTTGTAGAGTTCGGTGGCGAGATTCGCCGCGCTGTAGGCATGCAGCACTGCCGGTGATGAGTTCTCCGCGGCCCACACAATTCCGCTGGCCGATCCGTTGGCGGAGATGGATGGCGTGGCGCCGGGATACTCATAGCTGATCGAGCTCCGCGATGACGGTGAAGCGCTAAATACACCGTTGGCGAACGGGAACGCTTCCAGTTGTGCACCGTTAGGGCCATAGTAAAGCGTGTTGTTGAACCAAGCCGGGCTGGAATATATGCCTCCGCCCAACGAGAGCTGTTGGAAGACTGCATTGTTGCTGGAGTGGAACTTACCCATGTTGTTCCGGTCGACAACATAACCGTTTCCGTCTTTGCCCGCTCCAACCGCGAGCGCGCGCTGGTTGCCGTGCGAATCGATCAGCGTTGGAAGAAGCATCTCACCGCCGGATCCCAGGTCGACATCGCCATTCGACTCGGACACCGTGTCGTCCATGGTGAAGTAATCCTGCACCAACAATCCGGAGATGGTGGAAAGATTCATGAACGCATTCCCGTAATCTCCCCGAACCGGGAACCCCGCGGCGGTCAAGGTTGTATCGAAGGTCCCGTTGGCCAGCAGGAAATACAGGTTGCCACCAGCATCGGCGGCCGGCCCGGCCCCCGCTTGCCACACTGAACCATCGTTGCCGTCGGGCGTCAGGTCTACCACGCTGACTTGCGCCAGGCTGCTTTCCTTGTATCCCATGATCCAGGCGTTGTAAGGTGCAATGTCGCAATGGGAGGCGAACGAGATGTACACAATTCCGTTGGAAATGAGCAACGCCGCGCGGTCCTTGTATTGCCGCGGATTGAAGGTGTTGACGCCGCCCGAGCTGCCAGCGCCGCTGCCGGGAAAGGTGGCGCTCACGGTTTTCGGGCCGCCAAATTCCTCGGCGCCGGTGGTCACATCCAGCGCGTGCAGGCGCTGATGAACGTTACTCGAGCTATCGATCGACATCGCGACAACGTACAGGGTCCCGTGCGGGCCGCTCGTCAAGTCAATCGCGGGGGTGGAGGTAATACCGATTTCCGGGACCACTTGACCGCAATTCGCACTGTCGTTGTAAGTCTGTTCTCCACTCAGTAGCAGCGATACCTTCCAGAGATCGGTTCCCGTATCGGCATCGAACGCATAGACGCTATCGTGCTCGGTGGCGACGTAGAGCACGTTGTGCGTTCCTTGAGAAGGAATCGCGACGGAGGCCACATACAGCGGTTCAGCGTCCACTTTTCCATCCACGGACAGCGTGAAGAGCCGGCCGAAGCTGGCGGAATTGACGTTGGAAGGGGTTAAGATGGTCTCCTCGAGGTTCTGACCGCTGCGAGCCGCGTCGTTATGCCAGGTAAAGACGCCGTTCTGTGCCCGAAGCACCCACGGGAGCGTTAAGAGCGCAGCTGCTACATGCAGCCATGATTGCCTGAGATTCAACATAATCTTGCAGTTTGATTCTACTCTTCCTTTATTCGTTACTTCCATCCATTGTGAACCTCAAAAGACTTGGCAGAATACCTGAGGCGGCTGGGAAGGCGGGCTGCTGTGTGATCTCCTGAATCATGCCGCTGGGCCAGGGCGGGATGGGCGGCCCACGCATTGGCGCGCTGGAGCGGTCTACCTGGCGGCCTTTTCCTTCGCGCGCGCACCGGACAGAATCCCAGCCAGGCCATAGTTGCCTTCGTGGCACGCGTATTCGTACAGCGGGCTCTCCGTCTTCTCCAGTGGGAACTCCACCGTCCAGGGCTGCGTGTAGACGGTGGGGTCAACTACGGTAGCGCGATACATTATGGTGTTCGGACCGGTGCGCGTCAGGCGCTCGGTGACATGCAGGTTTTCATCGCTCATGCCGTCGTATTGAACGCCGAAGCGGCTTTGGTCGCTGGCGCCAAAGTTGGTGGTTTCAATCACCAGCGTTTGCCCGTCCCAGCGGCCCACCGAATCGCCTTGCCATTGGCGCACGCTCGGTGGCAGGTGCGGCCGTTCTTCCGTTCCGTGGGCCACTGGAATGGTGCGCGTTTGGTGCCCCATTTCCGAGAGAATCGCAACCACGCCCGGCGCCTGCACGATTTGATAATAGTTGTTGTAATTCCCGGGCAGGAACGGCGGACCGGATTGCGAAAATACCAGGCACCGGTCGGGCAGCATGCGTGTTTCGGGACCGTCGTCGGCATGCTGGACTAGCCAGGCGTGCATTTCCTGGTATTTTTTCGCGGCGGCGGGCGTCATGGCGGGGAACCTGCCATTGGGAGGATCGACGAGCCGCGAGGTGCGCCGGTAGCTGGCCAGGTGAGCGCCGCGGTCGAACCAACCGTCATTGTAAGCGCGGCCGAGATCGGCTTCGGCCGAACCGTCGCGGCGGTCGCGATTGAGTTCATGGGCGCGTGCCTTCTCGTACGCCACAATCTCCGCTGGCGTGTAGAATTCCTTCTTGCCCAGCTCCACGGGACGCTCCAGCGGAGTCATACTGGCCGCATCCCAGACGCCTTCGAGATCCGGCTGCCCATCGGCGAGGGTCTGCGCGCAAACCGGAGCAACCGAAGCCAGAGCCAACACGGCTGGCAGGAAAAGGGACGACAAATAGCGAGCCATCATCGTGGACCTCTCGTTCACTGGATATTCTACTGCGTTGCGTTAGAATCAGCTAACGCCCCATGCCTCTGGCTCCCGGCACTCACTTGGGACCCTTCGAGATCCTTGCGCCGATTGGCTCGGGCGGCATGGGGGAAGTATGGAAAGCGCGCGATACGCGGTTGGGGCGTATCGTCGCGATCAAGCGCCTGCACGGCCAGCATGGCGAGCGGTTTGAGCAGGAAGCGCGGGCGATTGCGGCATTGAGTCATCCGAATATCTGCCAGATTTTCGACGTCGGGCCGGATTACTTGGTGCTGGAGTATATCGACGGCAGACCACTACAGGGGCCACTGCCTGTAGAAGAAGCCGTGCGGCTGGCGATTCAGATTGCGAGCGCGCTGGAAGAAGCGCACGGCCGAGGCATTTTGCATCGCGATCTGAAGCCGGCGAATATTCTGGTGACCTCGAAGGGCGCGGCGAAGCTGCTCGATTTTGGACTGGCGAAGCTGACCGCGGGCGCGGACTCCACGCGGACCATCGATGGAACGATCTCAGGCACCCCGTCCTATATGGCGCCGGAACAGATTGAAGGCAAGCCCTGCGACGCGCGCTCCGATGTGTTCAGTTTCGGCACCGTGCTGTACGAAATGCTGGCCGGCAGACGCGCGTTCGAGGGCATGGCCTCGGTGCTGCGCGACGATCCGAAGCCGCCGCCGGCGCTTGAGAGCTTAGTGTTGCGATGCCTGGCGAAGCGGCCCGGGCAGCGATTCCAGACCATCACCGAGGTGAAGGCTGCGCTCGAATCGGCAGCCAGCGCGAAGGCCGCCGAGAAAACACCATCCATCGCGGTCCTACCGTTTGCCAACATGAGCCGCGATGGCGATGACGAATATTTCTCCGATGGCCTGGCGGAGGAGATCATCAACGCGTTAACGCAAATCGCCGGTCTCAAAGTGATCGCCCGCACGTCGGCGTTCGCCTTCAAGGGCAGGAATGAGGACATTCGCAGGATCGCCGAAGCGCTCGGGGTGACGAATGTTTTGGAGGGCAGCGTCCGCCGAGCCGGGACTCGCCTCCGCGTCACCGCGCAATTGATCCATGCCACCGACGGCACGCATCTCTGGTCCCAGCGCTTCGATCGGGAGCTGACGGATGTGTTCGCTGTGCAGGATGAGATCGCGGCCGCCATAGCCGGAGCGCTGCGATTGAAGCTGACTGGCAAGCCGGCGACGGGGCGGCCACACGAACCGAATCTACCTGCCTACGAAGCGTTTCTGAAGGGTAGGCATCACTCTTACAGGTACTCGCCCGAAGCGTTCGCGCGCGCTGAAGATTACTACAAGCAAGCCATTGCGCTGGACCCGCAGTGGGCTGGCCCTCATTCTGCCTTGGGCTATCAATACTTTTTGCTCGGGGGCGTGGGCTTGCACCCCATGATTGAAATGGCGCCGCTCGCGCGCGCCGAAGCCCGGAAAGCGCTGGAGCTTCTGCCGTCCGAGCCAATGGCGCATGCTGTGCTCGGCGCAGTCGCGGCCTTGCATGATTACGATTGGAAAGAGGCCGAGGAACACTCCAAACTCGTCAGGGCCTCCGAGTCTCTCCCGCCGGAAGTCCAAGATTTCTATGCTCTGTTCTATTTATTGCCATTGGGACGATTCGAAGAAGCTATCCTGGAGCGTGTGAAAGCCATCGTACAAGACCCGTTGAACGCCAGGTGGCGCGCGCGTCAGGCGTTTACATTCCTTTGCGCGGAAAAGTACGAACTTGCAATTGTCGAAGCACGCAAGGCGCTGGATCTCGATGACAGGAGCTTTTGGCCTCACTACGTCATCGCCCTGAGCTACTTCTCCCAAGGAAAGTTGGTTGAAGCGCAGGAGCGGGCGGAAGAGGCTTGCCGCCTGGCGCCGTGGCACCCCGCGGTTGTAGGGTTCCTGGCCGGCCTTCGGGCGCAGGCCGGCGACAGGGACCTGGCGGAGAAATTGCTCGCAACCGTCCCTGCGACCAAGCCGGTAGGTATGGCCATGTATCACCTGGTTTGCTCGGAGATCGATACCGCCCTCGATTGGTATGAACGGGACATTGAACTGCGCCAGCCAACTGCGGCGCTGCTTGCTTCTGCCGGATTCCACAAACCGCTACGCGCCAGCCCGCGCTGGCCCAAGCTGGCGAAAATGATGAATCTGCCGGTGCCTGCGCCAGAATAAGCAATAAGCAAGTCTTGACAATGTGTCACCTTAGATATAATCTAAATTGTTGATGGACGCCGAGGCGATTAAACGGGCCTTGGAAGGCAGCGGGTTGCGGTGCACTCCGCAGCGCTACGCCGTGATGGCCTGCTTGATGGAACACAATCGGCATCCCACGGCCGCGGAAATCTTCGAAGCGGTGAATCGCGTGGATCCGCGCTCTTCCAGGGCCACTACTTATAACAATCTGCGGGATTTGGTGCAGGCGGGGTTGGTGCGTGAAGTAGCCGTCGAAGGCCGCGCCGCGCGATTCGATGCGAAAGGCGTGCTGCATCACCACTTCATTTGCGATCGCTGCGGCAATGTCGAGGACCTGGAGTGGTTCGACGTGCCAAAGCCTGCCGCGCGCTCCCTGGGTAAGCGGATCGTTCGTGAATGCGAACTCATTTTCCGCGGGCTCTGTACCAAGTGCGCCCCGCGGCGCGCCAAAATTTAAGTAACTCGAAAGAAGAGGAACATGAAGCAAGAAGAATCTACCGAGAAACAATTCGAAGTCGCCGTTGGGGAGCCTGTTCCCAATCAGCCAACGGAAAGCAAGTGCCCTTTCACGGCCGGCTCTCGCAAAAATGCAACGACTGGGACCCATTCAAACGCAGACTGGTGGCCCAATCAACTGAACCTGAAGATCCTGCATCAGCACTCCCCGCTATCGGACCCCATGGGCGAGGCGTTCAATTACGCCGAGGAGTTCAAGAGCCTTGACCTGGATGCCGTGATCAAGGACCTGCATGCCTTGATGACGAGGTCGCAGGAGTGGTGGCCCGCCGACTACGGCCACTATGGGCCGTTGTTCATCCGCATGGCGTGGCATAGCGCGGGCACGTACCGTATCGCCGATGGGCGAGGGGGCGCGGGCTCCGGATCGCAGCGATTTGCGCCGCTCAACAGCTGGCCGGACAATGTGAGTCTCGACAAAGCGCGCCGGCTGCTCTGGCCGATCAAGCAAAAGTACGGCCGGAAACTCTCCTGGGCCGACCTGATGATTCTTACCGGGAACGTTGCACTGGAGTCGATGGGATTCAAGACCTTCGGTTTCGGCGGTGGACGCGAAGACATCTGGGAACCGGAAGAAGACGTTTTTTGGGGGCCTGAGACCAAGTGGCTGGGTGACGAGCGCTACCGCGGTGACCGCCAGCTCGATAATCCTCTCGGCGCCGTTCAAATGGGCCTGATCTACGTGAATCCGGAAGGGCCCAACAGCAATCCGGATCCGATCGCGGCGGCCAGGGACATCCGAGAGACATTCGGCCGCATGGCGATGAATGACGAGGAGACGGTTGCCCTCATCGCCGGCGGACACACGTTCGGCAAAGCCCACGGCGCGGCCGAACCGAGCACGTATATGGGTCCCGAACCCGAGGGCGCCAATCTTGAGGATCAAGGCTTCGGCTGGATTAATACTTTTGGCAGCGGCAAAGGTCCCCACGCGATCACCAGCGGGCTGGAAGGCGCATGGACTTCTAACCCCACGAAGTGGGACAACAACTACTTCGAGAACCTGTTCGGCCATGACTGGGAACTCACGAAGAGTCCCGCCGGCGCTCACCAATGGACTCCTAAGAACGGGGCTGCGGCGGGAACGGTGCCGGATGCCCACGATCCGTCGAAGAAGCACGCACCGATTATGTTCACGACCGATCTCTCGCTGAAGTTGGACCCGACCTACGCGAAGATTTCGAAGCGTTTTCACGAGAACCCGCAGGAATTCGCAGACGCGTTCGCCAAGGCCTGGTTCAAGCTCACGCACCGTGACATGGGGCCTGTTTCGCGTTACCTCGGCCCGCTGGTGCCGAAAGAAACGCTTCTCTGGCAGGACCCCGTTCCTGCCGTGGATCATGAAGTGATCGGGGAGCAGGATGTGGCCGCGCTGAAGGCCAAGATTCTTGCATCCGGACTTACCATCTCCCAACTGGTTACGACAGCCTGGTCGTCGGCCGCAACATTCCGCGGCAGCGACAAGCGCGGCGGGGCGAACGGGGCGCGCATTCGTCTGGCTCCGCAAAAGTATTGGGAAGTCAACCAGTCGGGCGAGGTGGCGAAGGTTCTTGAGAAACTGGAGGCGATCCAGAAGGATTTCAATGGCTCGCAGTCCGGCGGTAAAAAGGTCTCGCTTGCCGACCTGATCGTCCTGGGCGGCGACATGGCTATCGAGGAAGCCGCAAAAAAGGCCGGGCACGAAGTGAAGATCCCCTTCTCGCCGGGGCGCACGGACGCTTCCCAAGAGCAGACCGATGTGAATTCGTTCGCCGTACTGGAGCCGGCCGCGGACGGGTTCCGCAACTATCTCCAGAAGGGACACGAGGGATCCGCCGCTGAGCTGCTGTTGGATCGGGCGAACCTGCTGACCCTGACCGCTCCCGAGATGACGGTTCTGGTTGGTGGCCTGCGCGTCCTGAGTGCAAACTTCGGGCAATCCAAGCACGGTGTTTTCACCAAGCGGCCCGAGACGTTGACGAATGATTTCTTCGTCAACCTGCTCGACATGAACACGAGGTGGGAGAAGTCCGCCAAATCGGAAGGCGTATTGGACGGGCGCGATCGGGCCACTGGCGAGCTCAAGTGGACGGGCACTGTCGTCGATCTCGTTTTCGGTTCTAATTCCCAGCTCCGGGCAATCGCGGAAGTCTATGCATGTGACGACTCGAAGAAGGCGTTTGTGGAGGACTTCGTGGCGGCGTGGAGCAAGGTGATGAATTTGGATCGCTACGATCTGGCTTAAGCGGTCAGCGTCCCGATCCAAATCCGGCCGCCGCCAAGCCGCTGAGAATAAATTGAACCGCAATGGCCATGAGCAGCAGTCCCATAAAGCGCGTTAGGACGCGGATGCCCGTGTCGCCCATGCGCCGGCCCACGCGGTCGGCGGCGGCCAGAATCCAGTAGGAGAGAAACGCCGTCAGCGCCAGCACTATAATGATCGACACGCTGTGCTGCCAGCTCGCCGATTGAGCCATCAGCGCCATGACAGTGGAGATGGATCCCGGACCGGCCAGCATGGGAACACCCAGCGGAATAATCCCGACGTCCTCTTTCTCCATGGCCTGCTGGGTTTCGGACGCCGTTTCCTTGGTTTGGGAGCGGCGCGCCTGCACCATGTCGAGCCCGATCAGGATCATGATCAATCCTCCCGCGATGCGAAACGCCGGAAGCGTGATTCCGAACATCTTGAAGATCAGCGTGCCGGCCAATGCGAAGCCGGACAATACCAGGAAACATGTCCAGGAGGCGCGTTTCGCCATATGCCGGCGGTGTTCCATGTCATCCTCGGCCGTCAGCGCCAGGAAGGTCGGGATGCACGCGATGGGGTCGACGATAAAAAATAACGAACTGAACGCGAGCAGGAGAAACTGGATATGTTCTTGTATGGAGCCCAGCATGGGATAGCGGTCTATCCATTATGAAATACAATTTTCTCATCGACAGCTATAACACCGAGCGGTTGAAGGTGGTCGGTGTCTGGAGCATGTTTCGCGACGACGAGCTTCCGGTCCGGCCAAACCCGGCGTCTACTCCGCTGGACACACGAGGGCGCAGCGTCCACGAACAGATGGTGCATCAATGCGTCAGCGAGGATTTTTGGTTTCGAACCATTCTCGGCATCGATGTAAATGCACCGCCCTTGCCGCCTCGCGAAACTCGTTGGGAGTTCATGGCGCAATACACCGCGGACAGCGCCAAACGCCTGGCGATGCTGCAAGCAACCGCCGAGCCTTGGTGGGAAGAAATGGTGTCGTTCTTCAACGTGAGGCGCTCCCGGGCTTGGGTGCTGACACGCCGCATGACTCACACGGCGCAGCATCGAGGGCAATTATTGGCCATGCTTCGTATGTTGGGTCGTGACCTCCACAGCACCTATGGGCCCACGGCTGACACCGGAGGCCTGATGCAGCATCATGCGCCGACTATCTACGCTTATCCAAACTTGGAGGCGCTGCTGCATGCTGAGTCCACCGGCGGCGCAAAATCGTCTCTGCCGCCGCGCTCGGATCGGCCGGTAACGGAGCGTCCGTCTGGCGTAACATCTTGAGAGAGGTGACTGCATGAAGTTTCCTGGCGGATGGTTACTGGCGCTTGGCGCCATGGCGATAGCGATACCCTACGCGGGCGCGCATTTCAGACTGCTGGAGCCGCAGGGCTGGATCGAGCAGAACAATCTTGGCGACCCGCAGAAGGCCGGGCCGTGCGGCGGCACTTTGACCGACAGCGGAACGCCGACCAATGCGGTGAATAAGGTCCAGGGCGGTCAGATGCTGCACATCAAAGTGCAGGAAACCATCTTCCATCCGGGACATTATCGCGTTGCCCTGGCGGTAAACTCACGTTCCGAGCTGCCGCCCGATCCACAGGTCACAACGCGCGATACCAATAAAGGGCCATGGTCGGTTTCGTCGGCAATTGCCGGTCAACCTCAGATTCCGGTGCTCGCCGATGGCCTGTTTGTGCACACGACGAAGCAAACCAGCCCATTTGAGACGGACGTCCAGCTCCCCAACATCAGCTGCGAAAACTGTACGCTGCAGATTATCGAGTTCATGGCCGAACACGGCTACAATAACCCCGGTGGTTATTTCTACCACCATTGCGCGGTGTTGCAGATCACGCCCGATCCGGCGAAAGCGATCGACACGCGCTGGCCGGCCGCGCATTAGGGCGATTCACTTCGAAGGCAACACCAGTTCGCACGGCTCGGGATCCCATTTGGATCCATCCGGCTCGCGCCGATAATGGTTGCTCACCACCCAGGGCGCGTCCAGATAGCGCGGGTCTTCTAAAATCTGGGTCTGCACCAGATAATCCGCGCCGCCGCTCTTGTGAAGGTCGTAGTATTCCGTAAGCACCGCGTTCGCGCTGAACGGAACCCCATTGTTGCGGAGATACCCGGGCTTGATGTGAGTGGTGACCACCTTCAAAGTTCCGCCCAACTTGCGCGTGTCCGGAGGCGCCGGTGGCGAGGCCATGCTGGCGGCCGCGAATCCTGGCGTGTTCGGATCTTGCGCCGGGATCTTCGAAGTGTAGGCTCGTATCGATTGCGGCGTTTGCCATTGGGCGATGGAGAATCCTTGCAGCGTGGGTTCGCCCGCAGGCGTGGTTGCGCCGAACAGAAACAGCCGGGTCTGTTTTCCCGCGTCGATCTCGACTTTCAGTGTGTTGTCGTTTGACCAGGTGATATGCAGCCGCGCAGGCTCGCGCATGATGTTCGGAGCGCCGTAGCTAAGGCATTGCTTGCCTTCCGCGATATCCTTGGCCGGATCCCAGGTATCGGCCATGCGTTTGCCTTCGGCATTCAGCGGAATGCTGTAATAATCGCCCCTCGGGGCGGTCAGCATGCGATAGCGCCAGTCTTCGGTGACCAACGAAACCCAGTAGCCGGTGATATCGATCGGGGCATTTGTCCGTGAGGCCGCGCTGGCTTGCGTTTGAGCCTTCAGGCCGACTCCTGCAAGCGCAAATCCAATCGCGATCCAGTGGAACTTCATTTGGTTTTCAGGCTCCTATAGACAGCCTCCACCAACATGTCTCCGGTCCAGGCGCTGGTGCTGTAACGCCGATCGTAGTCGCGGCTCAAGCGCGCTGCCTGCACCTCTTCCAGCGTCTTGCCCTTGCGCAGCATATCCTGAACGCGGTCGCGAATGATGGTGAGCATGTCCCGGTAATCGGTCACATCGGCTTCATCACACAAGCGGCCATGGCCGGGAATCACCATGGTGCCGCCTTCCTGCATGGAGCGAGGCACGGTCAAGTCCAGGATGTGGTTCAGGGCCGCGATTTCTCCCTGAATGCTGCCGCCACGCTTTAAGTCGACCACCGGATAGCCCGTGGTGAGAAAAACATCTCCGGCCGCGATCACATTCGAGCCCCGAAACAAGACAATGCTGTCGCCGTCGGTGTGCGCATTCTTTTCGGCAATAATCTGAATCGCTTCTCCATTGAACGCGAAGCTCTTTTCATCCAAAAACGTGAGCGTCGGCCAGGCGGCGGAGGAAACTCCCGATCCGTCGCGAGTGAAGCGCTGCAGGACGTTGTCCTGCGCGAATAACGCCACCTCGGGCTGGGTCTGAAAACCTCGGGGCCCGGACATTGGCTTCAATAGCGCCTCGTTGGATCCGTTGTGATCCGCGTCCGGGCCGGTAACGATCATGAAGCGAACCGGCTCGCTGGACAACTTACGGAGTTCGGCCAGAATCGTATTCCGCAGCTGCGCCGGTCCGGTGTCCACCAGCAGCACGCCGTCGTGGCCAGGATCTTTTCCCACTTGAATCGCGATGTTTCCCAGCGTGCTGGCGAACATATACACGTTGCCTTGCACGTGCCGCACTTCGTATGGAATTCCATCGGCCTTCTGCGGTTCTTGTGCCGAGGCCAGGGACGCGATGAGCGCGGCGAACAGGCAGGCGGCTCTCATTGCTGCGCCCCAGCTTTCTTTTTGTGCTCTTGCTCGAACTGCACTTCGAACACCTTGGCGTGCGGGATGGCCATCTGCTTCAACTTTTTGCGATATTCCGGGTACATGGTTTCCGCTCCGCCGCGGCTCGCTTCAAACGGCACGCCATATTCTTCGGAGAACTCCCGGAGCACCGCGTTCGTCCCTGGCAAGTGGTGCGGCACCCAGCCATACGGCCTCGGAATCTCTGGCACCGGCAGGCACGAGCCGTAGCCCGCGATGGGCGTAAAAACCTGATAGGGATTCCAGACCCAGCTCTCGGTGCGCACCAGCGGCTCGGTCAAATAGATGGGGTCATCGGTGATGGTGGTCAGCGTCAGATACTTGTCGTGCAGATCGAAAAACTCGGTCAGCGTCGCTTGATCGGAAAATGCGATGCCGTTGCGCCGCAGATAGCCCGCCTTGATGTGCGTGGTCTCAATGTGCAGCGTGTCCCCCTCCCAAACGCCAGTCGAGAAACCGGCCCAGGTGTGCGGGGCGAATTGCGAGGGATGCGCGCGGCCATCCATCCATATGGTTCGCGGGCCGGTATACGTTCCATCGATGATGAAGGCCAGGATTTGCCCGGAACCCGGATCGTTGATGGTGGAGATCTTTAAACCGGACGGCCCGCGCATGGCGTACGGGGCCGAGTGCGGGATGCACTGGTGTTGCAGCACCGAAACAAGATCGCCGTCCCATGTATCGGCTCGCAGGCGCTCATCGTCGTTGATCGGGATGCCCAGGTAATCGCCCACCGGCGCGCCAGGATCGGTGCGCTCCAGCTCGTCTTCGTGGTACATCGCCGTCCACATTCCGGATGGATTGAAGCCCATACCGCGCTGCGCGAACGCTGGAACCGCCGTAAATACGGCGGCTGCAAGCAGCCATGTGACGAACGACGTAACGAACCAGGCGACGGCGGAGGCGACTCGGCCCATGGATCTGGAAGCTCCTTCTTCCCAGCGCGTATTGTATAACACTCGCGAAATACCAGGGAACCACTGGCACTTGCTTAACGTATCTTTCCAATGGTTAACCTTGTCTCGCACCGCTTCCAGCGATACTGAAAGAAACTTATGCCCACCCGATTGCAAACCGCAGTCCTAACCACGTTCGTGCCTTTGTTCTTTGCGGCGCACGCCTCCGCTCAATCGGAAATCAGCGTGCGCCCAGCCACTGGCGGTCTCGGTTGGCTGACGCATCCTTACCAGCCCAGGTATATTCCGCCGATTCGGCTGACGAACTCGCCGCGCATGGATTCGCTGATCCGCGCGGGGAGCCTGTACCTGACCGCGTCCGATGTGGTCGCGCTGGCTATCGAAAACAACATCGACGTGGAAGTGCAGCGCTATGGTCCACTGCTGGCCAAGGAAGTGCTACGTCGCGCGCAGGGCGGCGGAGCGTTGCGCAGCGTTGGAGCGGCCGTAGCCGCGGGACCGCAAAGCGTCAGCTTGCAGGGCGTCAGCGTGAACAACTCCGGCTCGGTCGCGCTCTCCTCCGGAACCGGAGTCAGTTCGGGCGGCGGCATCGTCACGCAGTTGGGTCCGAACATTCCCTCGCTCGATCCGTCTCTGTTCGCGCTGGCCAGTTTCCAGCACGCCACCATCCCGCAAAGCAACACGTTGTTGACCGGGACCGACGCTCTGATCCAGGGGACGCGCACTTTCCAGGTGCAGTATGCGCAGACTTGGGACGTCGGCTTCACCATGCAATGGACCTACGCCAGCAGTCACTATCACGTCAACAGCAGCTTCTTCAGTTTGGACCCGTATAACACAGGCGATCTCGACCTGCAGATCACGCAAAACCTGCTGCAGGGTTTCGGAAGGGCCGTCAACGGACGCAATATCCGAGTGCAGCGCAACAATGTCAAGGTCAGCGATTTGCAATTCAAGCAGCAGGTGATCACCACGGTTGCCGCCGCCCTGAATCTGTATTGGGATCTGGTGGCCTTCGCGGAGGATGTGCGAGCCCGGCGGCAGGAAGTGTCCACCGCGCAACAGTTGCTCGATGACAACAAAAGGCAGGTGCAGATTGGAGCGCTGGCGGAGATTGAAATCACGCGCGCCGAAGCGCAGCTCTACTCCAGCCAGCAAGACCTGGTGGTCTCCCAAACCAATCTGCAGCAACAGGAGATCATTCTGAAGAACGCGCTCTGCCGTAACGGGATTTCGGCGGCGGGTCTTGACAACATCCGCATCGTGCCGCTCGATAAGATTGAGGTTCCCGCGAGCGACGAAATCCGTCCGTTAAAGGACTTGATCGACGAGGCGCTCGCCAAGCGCAGTGAAATCGCGGAAGCAAAGCTCAATATCGACAGCAACGAAATGAATCTGGTCGGCATCAAAAACTCGCTGAAGCCGACGCTGCAAGCTTTCGCCGAATTAACCAACAACGGCCTTTCGGGCGAACTCACCGCCCTGGGCGCCACGCAAGCCGGTGTCGCTTATCTGGCCGGCGGGTACGGAACCATGCTGGCCGAAATCGCACGGCGCAACTTTCCCAACTACTCCGCGGGATTGTCGTTGAACATTCCGCTGCGCAATCGCGCGGCTCAGTCCGATTACGCCACCAGCGAGCTTGAGCTTCGCCAGAACCAGCTCAATTTGCGCAAAAACATAAACCAGGTTGCGGTGGACGTGCAAAACGCGCTTATCGGATTACAGCAGGCTCGCGTGCGCTACGATTCGGCAACCAAGTCGCGCCAGCTGCAGCAAGAGACTCTGGCGGCCGATCAACGCCGCAACGCTCTCGGCGCGGCCACCGTTTTCCAGGTTATCCAGGACCAGCGTGATTTGGCCACTAGCGAGAGCAGCGAGACCCAAGCCATGGCTAACTATACGCACGCGCAGATCGCTCTCGATCAGGCCTTGGGGAGCACGCTGGAGGTGAACCACATATCACTGGATGAGGCGCTGGAAGGACAACTCGCGCGACCCTCCGAGCTTCCGGCGAATCTTCCGGGAGGTAAGCAATGACAACGCACCGGCTCCCTCACGGTCGCGGCTCGGTGTCCAAGCAAGTGGTCGCGATCGGTCTTTGCCTGGCCTCGCTCACCTGGGCCCAGGACATCCCCACCATCGAGCCGGAACGGGCCCAAGCGCCCATCATCATCCGGCCGTATTTGCCGGTCACGGTTCCGCCGGTGCGCCTCGCGAATTCCCCGCGCCTTCAGGAACTGGTGCGCGCCGGAACCTTGTATTTGACCGCGCAGGACGCCATCGCGTTGGCGCTCGAAAACAACATTGACATCGAAGTCAGCCGCTACAATCCATTCATCAGCGCCTGGCAGCTGGAGCGCTCCCAAGCGGGCGGCGCACTGCCGGGGGTCCCGAGCAGCGCCTCGCAAGCCGGATCGGTAGCCACCGGCCAAGGCGTCTCCGGAAGCCAGGCCGCCGCGGGAGTAAGCGTTCCCGGCGCGAGCGCCAACGTCAACAAAAACTCCAACGCGACCATTTCGCAAATCGGCCCGGTTACTCAGAACCTGGACCCGATACTTCAGGAGACCGACACTTTCAGCCACACCAGCACGCCGCAGCCCGATCCGGAGCAAAGCCAGGTGCTCAGTCTGGTGCAGAATACGCGCGGATATAGCGGAACTTTTCAACAAGGCTTGCTGAGCGGCGGCATCGCCACGGTCAGCTACACCGAGCATTACTTGAACGAAAACGCTCCCACCGATGTGCTGAATCCCACCGTCGCCCCGAGCGTCAGCGTGTCCATCCAGCACAATTTCCTGCAAGGTTTCGGCGTCGCGGCCAACGCCCGCACCATCACCGTTTCGCGCATGAATCTGAATACCACGGAGCTGAACTTCAAGTCCCAGGTGGAGGGAATGGTGAGCCAGGTTTTAAATCTCTATTACAATCTAGCGGGCGATTATGAGGATCTTCGCGCCAAGCGTTCCGCATCCGAAACCGCGCAGACGTTCTTGCGCGATGTGAACCGGCAAGTGGAAATCGGATCGGTGGCGCCCAGCGATGTGATCGCCGCTCAAGCGCAAGCAGCCACTACCGCGCAGGCCGTGGTGGATTCCGACACCACGCTGCGGCAGCAAGAGCTGTCGCTCAAAAACCTGATCAGCCGAACAGGCCCCGCCGATCCGGTGCTCGCCAACGTGCGCATCGTGCCCATCGATTCCATCGAAATGCCGGCCGCCGACGATCTGCCTTCCGTCAGCCAGATGGTGCGGCAGGCGCTGGCCGATCGCGCCGATCTGGCCGCTGAGCTAGCCGGTGAAAAGGCCAACGAAGTGAGCGCCCTCGGAACCAGGAACGGCATTCTGCCCACCCTGCAGGGCATCGTCGCCGAGAGCCAGGCCGGATTGGCCGGTGTGCCCAAAACCGTCACGATAGACGGCTTCACCGAACAATCGTCCCCGAACTTCCGAGGCGGCATGGGGACCGCGCTCGCTCAAGTCTTTCAGCGCGATTTCGCCACCGATATCGCCGCCGTCTTCTTCCAGGAGCCCATTCGTAACCGGCAGGCGCAAGCCGATTACGCCATCGATCAGTTGACGCTCCGGCAAACCCAGCTTGGCAATCGCAAGGATCTGAGCCAGGTGGAAGTGGACGTGCGAAACAACCTGGTCTCGTTGCAGCAGGCCCGGGTCCGCTATGAGGCGGCGCTCAGAAACCGCGTGCTCCAGCAACAGCTGTTCGATGCCGAGCAGAAGAGATTCCAGCTTGGTGCATCCACGCCCTATAACGTCGCAGTCCAACAGCGCGACTTGATTTCCGCGCAATCCTCCGCGGTGGCGGCGCTGGTTGCCTATAGCACGGCCCGCGTCGCGCTCGACCAGACTCTGGGCGCAACGCTCGAGCGGACCCACGTCAGCATCGAGGCGGCTAAGAATGGAAGGCTGCCCGCCGTTCCCCGGCGGCCGTAACGGCCCTTAGTTCGCTATCCTGGAACCCGGCGGCAGAATTCTCCGTATGAAGGATGTAGCCAAAATTGGTGCAACCAAACATGGACCTTCGCATCGAGAACCTTTCCAAGACCTACCCCAACGGCGTCCGCGCGCTGGACAATGTTTCGCTCACCATCCCGCACGGCATGTATGGACTGCTTGGGCCCAACGGCGCGGGCAAGTCCACGCTGATGCGCACCATCGCGACGCTTCAGGAGCCGGACAGCGGTCAGATTTGGCTCGGCGAGATCGATGTTTTACGCCAGAAGGACGAAGTGCGCAAGCGCCTGGGATATCTGCCCCAGGACTTTGGCGTGTACCCCAGAATCTCGGTGCAGGACATGCTGGATCATCTGGCGCTGCTCAAAGGTTTCGACAATCGCCGGGAGCGCCACGAACTGGTGGAGTCGCTGCTGGTTCGCACCAACCTGCATCAAGTCCGCAAGAAAGCCCTGTCGGGATTTTCCGGCGGTATGCGGCAGCGCTTCGGCATCGCGCAGGCGCTAATCGGCAACCCGCAGCTGCTGATCGTGGATGAGCCCACCGCGGGTCTCGATCCTGGCGAGCGCAACCGCTTCTATAACCTGCTTTCCGAGATCGGTGAGCACGTCATTGTTATTCTTTCCACGCACATCGTCCAGGACGTCATGGAGCTGTGTACTAACATGGCGATCATCCATGAAGGGCGCGTGCTGTTTGCCGGCGTTCCCGAGGATGCGGTCGGCGAGTTGACCGGGAAAATCTGGAAGAAGTCCATTCAGAAGCCGCAGATCAAAGAGTACGAAGAACGCTACAGGTTGATTTCGAGCAAGCTCATCGCCGGCCGGCCCCTGATACATGTCTATAGCGCCGAGCCGCCTGGAGACGGATTCCAGCCCGTGCCGGCGGATCTCGAGGATGTGTTTTTCTCGCGCATCGCGGGATTGCAGTAGCCAAACATGCTGATCCATTTTTTAAGCTTCGAAGTCCGCTACTGGCTGCGCTCGTGGATGCTCTGGATCTTTTTTTTCATCATCGCCCTGATGATCTTTGGCGCAACGGCAACAGACCAGATCACAATAGGCGGGGCGCTCGAAAACACCTATCGCAACGCGCCGTTCGTCATCGAGAATTACTACGCCATCATGAGCCTGCTGACGCTGCTGATGACGGTGGCCTTCGTAAATTCGGCCGCCTCGCGCGATTTCGCCTATAACACGCACCAACTGCTGTTCGCCACTCCGCTGAAGAAGTTCGATTACCTCACCGGACGCTTTTTGGGCTCCGCTCTGATTGCGGCGATACCGATGCTCGGCGTCTCTCTCGGGATCCTCGTCGGGAAGTGGATGCCGTGGGTGGATGCGGAGCGTTGGGGGCCGGTGAATTGGACGGCTCACCTCTACGGCATTCTGGTCTTCGCCATTCCAAATACTCTCTTCATCGCGGCCATCATATTCACCATTGCCGTTCTTACCCGCAGCACCGTGACTTCGTTCATCGGCGGTCTGGTGTTGCTGACCGCGTATGGCGTCGGCCAGGCGCTGACCACCGACATCACGCATGAAACATGGGCGGCCCTGCTCGATCCTTTTGGCATCCGGACCTTCGGGCTCGCGACAAAATATTGGACCGTGGCCGAGAAGAATACGCTCGCCATCGGATACAGCGGCCTGCTGCTGTGGAATCGCGTGATCTGGCTGGCGGCGGGCGCAGCCATCTTCGCATTCGCCTATTCGCGGTTCCGCTTTGAGGAACGCGCCGGACGCAGCAAGAAAGCAGGCGACAACGCCGAACCGGCCGCTCTGGTGACCATACGATTTCCTCAGGCGCGGCAAGCCTTCGGGTTCGGCGTGCAATGGGCGCAGTTCTGGGGAGATTTCAAAGTTGAGTTCTTCGGGCTGGTAAAATCGACCTCCTTCATTGTCATCACCTGCGCGGCGCTCCTGAATACCATCCCGAGCCTGATCCTCAGCGCGTCGGAGGGCTATGGCAACACGTCGCTCCCTGTAACCTATCGGCTCATCGAGATCATTCAGGGCACCCTCTATTTTTTCCTGATCTGCATGGTGACTTATTACGCCGGGGTGCTGGTCTGGAAGGAGCGCGATGCGAGAATGGACGAAATTGAGGACGCCATGCCGCACCGCGACTGGCCGTCTTACGCATCCAAGTTGTCGGCCCTGCTGTGTGCCATTTTTCTGATCGTCTGCGTGGCGGGCGTCAGCGGCATTCTCATGCAGGTGTTCAGCGGCTATCACCGCTATCAGTTGGGCTTGTGGGTTACCGAACTGCTGGGGATGGATTTCACCGGGTTCATATTCCTCGCGGTGCTGGCATACTTCGTGCACGTAATTTCGCCCAACAAGTACGTTGGGTATTTCGCCTACATCGCGTTCGTGATCGCTAACCAGTTTGTGTGGCGGCCGCTGCATGTGGCGACACGGTTAGTCCAGTTCGGCTCGCAGCCCAGCACCACATACTCCGACTTCTTCGGCTTCGCGCCCTATTGGGAAAGCTGGACGTGGTTCACGGCGTACTGGCTGGCTTTTTGCGGATTGCTGGCCGTCGCCAGCGTTTTGTTATGGCAGCGCGGCCGCGAGCGGGCGTGGAAACTCCGCCTGCGGCAGGCCCGTCTGCGTTTCACCGCGCCTGTCGGTGTCCTGGCTGTCGTGTTGCTGGCTGCGTTTTTGGGAACGGGCGGGTGGATCTATTACAACACCAAGGTCCTCAATACGATTCTCAGCGAGGACGATCGCGATCATATGGCCGTCGACTACGAGAAGACCTACAAGAAGTATGACAAGCTGCCACAGCCGCGGACCATCGATCTGAAATACACCATCGATCTGTATCCCGAGCGCCGCGCGGCGATCATGCACGCCGACACCATCATCCAGAACAAGACCAGCAAACCCATCAACGTATTGCATCTGAATTATGCTGGCCCGGAGTATGGAACCGAAGTCCAGGTCGACGGAGCCAAGATGAAGCAGGACGACCAGCGGCTGCAATATCGCATCTATGACCTTGATCCACCGATGCAGCCGGGCGAACAGCGCCACTTGCGGTTTACAGTCTCACGAGAGCCGCGCGGGTTCGAGAATACAGTCAGCGTGTTGCAGGTAGTGCAGAACGGAACGTTCTTTAACAACGCGGAAGTGTCTCCGCAGATTGGTTATCAACCGCAGCGCGAACTCGACAATAGAAACAAGCGCAAGAAATTCGGCCTGAAGGAGAAGGATCTGATGCCGGCTCTGGAGCGCAACTGCACCGCCGATTGCATGGACACCTACCTCAGCAACAATTCCGATTGGGTGAACGTGGAAACCGTGATCTCCACATCGCCCGGCCAGATCGCCGTGGCGCCTGGATCCCTGGAGCGCCAATGGACCGAAAACGGCCGATGTTACTTCAAATACAAGCTCGATCACTTCTCGGTCAATTTCTATTCGTTCCTCTCGGCCGAGTATGAAGTGGCGCGAAAGGATTGGAACGGAATCAAGATCGAAGTGTACTATCTCAAGGAACAACCCTGGAACGTCCCGAAAATGTTGCGGTCGGTGGAGAAGTCGTTCGAGTATTACACCACCAATTTCGGGCCTTACCCGCACAAGGAAGCGCGCATCCTCGAATTTCCGCGCATTGCCACCTTCGCGCAGGCCTTCCCCGGCACCATGCCGTATTCGGAGAGTATTGGGTTCATCGCGAACCTGAAGGATCCCGAAGACATCGACATGGTCTACTACGTGGTGGCTCATGAAATGGGGCATCAGTGGTGGGCGCACCAGGTAATGGGCGCTAATATGCAGGGCGCCACGCTGCTCTCCGAAACGCTCGCCCAGTATTCGGCTCTCATGGTGATGGAAAAGGAATACGGGCGCGACATGATGCGGAAGTTCCTGAAGTACGAGATGGACAACTATCTCCGCAACCGCGGCAGGGAATTATTGAAGGAACGCCCGCTGCTGAGAGTCGATTCGAATCAGGGATACGTGCACTATCGCAAAGGCAGCGTCGTGATGTATTACCTGAAAGAAATGATCGGCGAGGAAGCGGTGAACCGGGCTCTGCGAAAAGTTTTGCAGCAGTACGCCTATGCACCGCCGCCCTATCCGGTGTCCTACGCGCTGGTGGACGCGCTGCGCGACGAGACTCCGCCCCAGTATCAATACCTGATCCGGGATCTGTTCTACGACATCACCCTGTTTTCGAATCGCACCTTGTCAGCCACCGCCAAAAAACGCGCGGACGGCAAATATGACGTTACGATTCACGTCGACACTAAGAAGTTCAAGGCCGACGAAAAGGGCGAAGAGCATGAAGTGCCGGTGAACGACTGGATCGACATCGGGGCTTTCGCCAAACCGCCTAAGGGAAAGAAGTACGGCAAGACCCTGTACCGCGACCGGGTACTCATGAAGAGCGGGGCGGGGACTTACACTTTCACCGTGGATGACACGCCGGACAAAGCGGGCATCGATCCATTTCTGTTGCTAATCGACCGCATTCCCGACGACAACACCAAGACCGTGGATATCGCCGGCTAACTCGCGCTGCCGAGCCGCGACCGTGAGGGAGCCGGTTGTCCGCTTGCTGACGCGCGCGGCTCAGTAGGAACGGGGAGCGGCCCATAGCCTGCATAGAAATTTTGGATTAGTATTCGTCCTGACGGCTCGCTTACAATACTGCTAGAGTCTACGTTGGCTCCCGCTTTTCCTCGTTTGTAAACCCACAATCCTCGTCAGTGCAGTTCGCGGAATTCCAGATGTTCGGGAGGAAGTGTGTCTACGAGTCTACTCTTGGGAATCCTTTGTTTTTCAGCGGCGCTGTCCGCTCAAATACTGCCACCCGATCCCCGTCACCTGCAGGTTCCCGAGACATTGGAACCCGGCACGCCGCCCCCGATTGCATCAGTGGTTCCGGACTGGCCGGCGCCCTCCCAACCGAAACCGATTTCCGGCATTGTATCGCTGCGCGAACTCCAGCATCCGGTTCCCAAAAAGGCGCTTCGCGCGGCGTATGATGCGCAGCAGCTCACGAACGCGGACAAGATTCCGCAGGCCATCGCGAAGCTGGAAAAAGCCGTTCGCATAGCTCCTGCCTATCGCGATGCGCACTGCAACCTGGGCGTCCTCTACGCGCGCGTGGGCCGCATCGACGATGCCCGGGCCGAGTTTCAAAAGGCCCTCGACATTGGACCGCCCGCCGCGCCAATCTACGCCGATCTGGCGCTGGCTTCCGTGGCTACAGGCGAGTTCACAGAGGCTGAGGCGTTCGCTCGCAAGGCCCTCGAATTGGATCCCGCGGACAGCGCCGCCCGGCTGCTTCTGAACCACGATTCCCACTAGAATTCCCCCCTTAAATCGAACGAAATTTGAGTGGTGCCGGCAGTGCCCAAACTGCTAAAATAGGGCTTGCGAAACGCACTTGTTATCGAGCGCTTCGCGCCTCTATTTTCCAGGAGTTAACTAGTTGGCAGATCCACAAGACCCCACGAACCCGCCGCCGCCTCCGCCTGACCGCGCCTCGCAAATGCCCCTGGGAGGCGATGGCAAGCAGAACCTGATCCCCATCAACATCGAAGACGAGATGCGGCGATCGTATCTCGACTACGCGATGAGCGTGATCATCGGGCGCGCGCTGCCCGACGTCCGCGACGGCCTCAAGCCCGTGCATCGCCGCATTTTATATGCGATGTCGGAGATGGGCCTCGCGTTCAACCGGCCTTACCGCAAGTGCGCCGGCATCGTGGGCGAAGTGCTGGGCAACTTTCACCCGCACGGCGACGCTCCAGTTTACGACGCGTTGGTGCGCATGGCGCAGGACTTCTCGCTGCGCTATCCGCTGGTGGACGGCCAGGGAAATTTCGGCTCCGTGGATGGCGATCCGCCCGCGGCTTATCGGTACACCGAAGCCCGGCTTTCCCGCATCGACACCGCGCTGCTCGAAGATCTCGACAAAGAGACCGTCGATTTCCGACCTAATTTCGACGAGCGCCGCGTCGAGCCTGAAGTTCTGCCCACGCGCGTTCCCAACTTGCTGATCAACGGATCTTCCGGCATCGCGGTCGGCATGGCCACCAATATTCCGCCGCACAATCTCAACGAGATCATCAACGCCACCATTCTGCTGGTTCAAAAACCCGACACGCACCTGAGCGAGATTGTGAACCTGGTGCAAGGCCCCGATTTTCCCACCGGCGGATTCATTCTCGGCCGCCAGGGCATTTTGGACTATTTCACCAAGGGCCGTGGCACGCTCAAGCTGCGCGCCAAAGCCGCCACCGAGAAATCCGGAAAGGACCGCGAAGCGATCGTCGTCACCGAGATCCCCTACCAGGTCAACAAGGCACGTCTGATCGAAGCGGCCGCCGGCCTGGTCAACGACAAGAAGATCGAGGGCATCTCCGAAATTCGCGATGAAAGCGATCGCGACGGCATGCGCATCGTGTTCGAGCTGAAGCGCGGCGAGCAAGCCGAAGTAATCCTGAACAATCTCTACAAGCACACCCAACTCCAGATCAACTTCGGTGTCATCATGCTGTCCATCGTTAACGGGCAGCCGCGCGAACTGGGCCTGGCGGACGTGCTCAGGCGCTTTATCGATCACCGCATCGACGTGGTGCGGCGCCGCACCGATTACCTGCTGCGCAAAGCCCGCGAGCGCGAGCATATATTGCTGGGCTTTCAGAAAGCCCTGGAAAATCTCGACGCCGTGATCAAGCTGATCCGCGCGTCCAAAACACCCCGCGAAGCCCGCGATGGCTTGATTGGCACGTTCCAGTTCACCGAACGGCAAGCTCAGGCCATCATCGAGATGCAGCTCCAGCGCCTCACCGGCATGGAGATTCAGAAAATCCTGGACGAGCTGACGGCGATTCAGGTCGAGATCGCCGAGTATCTGGAAATCCTGGCATCCGACAAAAAGCTGCGCGGCATCATCGTGCAGGAATTGAAGGACGTTCAGAAGGAATTCGGCGACGAGCGCCGAACGCAGATCATCGAGGACACCGGCGAGATCCATCTCGAAGATCTCATCCAGGTGGAAGACGTCGCCGTCACCGTAACGCACGGCGGCTATTTGAAGCGAACCGCGGTGGACACCTACCGGCGCCAGTCCCGCGGCGGCAAGGGGCGCATCGGCATGGGGACGCGCACCGAGGATGTTGTCGAGCATCTGGTGGTTGCGTCCACGCACGCCTATTTATTGGTCTTCACCACCAAGGGCCGCGTTTTCTGGCTGAAAATTTACGAGATTCCCGACGCTGGAACCACCGGCAAGGGGAAGCACGTTTCCGGTTTGGTTAATCTGCAGCCGGATGAGGCCGTGAAAACTTTCCTCGCGGTGAAGGATTTTGTGCCCAATCAGTACATCGTGATGGTCACCAAGCTGGGCGTCATCAAGAAATGCGAGCTCACCGAGTTCGATAATCCGATGGCGCGCGGGATCATCGCGGTGTCGCTCGACGAGGGCGATGAGTTGCTCGCCGCGCGGCTGACCGACGGCGAGAACTATATCTTCCTGGGCACGCGCGAGGGCAAGGCGATTCGTTTCCGGGAAGGCGATGTCCGCGCCATGGGCCGGCCCGCACGTGGCGTCCGCGCCATGGATTTGGCCGAGGGCGACACCCTCATCGGCGCCGAGGTGGTGGAAAAAGACGGCCTCATCTTGTCGATTTCCGAGAACGGATTTGGCAAACGCACGCCGCTCGAGGATTATCGCCTCACCGCCCGCGGCGGTAAAGGCGTCATCAACATGAAGCTGACTCCCAGGATCGGAAAAGTGGTCGCGATCCTTTCCGTCAAGGAAGATACCGACCTGATGATCATCACGCGCGATGGTAAGATCATTCGCCTGGAATCGGGCGAGATCCGTCAAGCCGGCCGGTCCACCCAAGGCGTGCGCTTAGTGCGTATGGAAGAAGGCGATCAGGTTGCGGCCGCGTCCGTAATTCCGGAGGAAGCCGAACCCGGCGCTGGACAAAACGACCTGCCGCTGCAGTAACGGAACGCGGCGGGATCCTTTACGGCCGCGTGGCTGGCTTGGAAAGGGTGGCTTGCGCTTGCGCCAGGCCGTCCAACTCCGCCGCGTGATTCTTATCTTCCCGGGCGCCCGTAATATCGCCCAAAGCTCGCTTCGCCACCGAGCGATTCAAGTATGCATTGGCGTACGCCGGATTCAACCGGATCGCCTGGCTGCAATCGGCTATGGCATCCTGATAGCGGCGTAAACGCAGCAGCGCATAACCACGCGCATTCAGCGCCAGTGCCAGCGTCGGATCGATTTGGATCGCTTGCGTGAAAGCCTGCACCGCTTCTTCGAAATTCTCCTGCTCGGACAAGTAGCGACCCTGGCGGTACCAATAAGTCGCGTTGCGAGCGCCATTCGGCTCTTTGTTAGCCACAGTTGTCAGCACTTGCGGAGGCACCGTAGCGCGGCGCGGAGCAAGCTGAGGCAGTCTGATACCGGGCAGCGGACTGGCGGCTGCTAATTGCGGTGTTGCCAGCTGCGCAGCGGCGACAGGGGAGGCGACCGGCGCAGGCTTTGGAACAACAGGCGCTGCGGGAGGCGGGGTCTGCGCTTGCGCCACCGCGGTTGGAGCTGGTTGGGGAGCGGCCGCCTGCTGCACGGTCGCCTGTTGGACGGGCGCCGCCTGCGGTTGAGGCGCTTGCGCCTTGGCGTCTACCATCTTGCGCGCCTCGCTCAGCAAGGTCACCGCTTCGTTGGGTTTCTGGCCGATCAGCATGGCGCGATTAATGTCTTCGAGCGCCGGCTGCGCGGCTCCGGTGGAAAGATAAAACTGAGCGCGGCACAGATACGCGGCCGTGTCCGCGGGATTGATCTGGATCGCCTTGTAGCAGTCGGCGAGTGAATCCTGCACCTTGCCATGCGTGCGCAGTACCGCGGCGCGGCCCAGATAGGCGCGCTCGGAATCGGGCGCCAGCTGGATCGCTTGCGCGTAATCGTTCAGCGCCTCCCCGCCTCGTCCCAGCTGGTCATGCAGGGTCGCGCGCAACAGGTAATTCTCGGGATTGCGTGGATCTCGTTGAGTGGCCTGCTCGACGTCCGCCAGCGCTTCCGCCGCCTTGCCGCTGGCAGCCAGAGCCGAGGCCCGCATCGCGTAGGCCCGTGAATTGTGCGGCTGCAGCGCCAATGACTGCGTCAGATCCGCGACAGCGCTGGTATAGTCGCCCAGATAGTAGTGCGCGTACCCGCGATGCAGGAACGCCGAGTCGTTCTTCGGATCAAGCTCGATGGTTTGGGTAAAGGCCTCGATGGCCGGCCCGTAAGACTTCAGATCTTCCGAACGCCTTCCGTGCTCGAATGCTTCCTGGGCCCTTTGCCAATTGGGCGCCGCGGCAATAACGCCCCCTGGCGTCGCCGGAGCCGCCGTGGGGGCCTTTGGCTCGCTCACGCGGGTCGCTTTCTGCTTCTGTGCTTCCTTGGCGTCCTTGGCCAGCTCCTTCACCGACGATTGCAGATCCTTGATCTGCTTTTGGAGTTCCAGAAGCGTTTGCTGCAGATTCTGGACGGCGCCCATCAGGTTGGGCTTCGGAAGGTCGTCGCTATACACCCATCCGCCAAAACTGAGCAGCACCACAACCGGAAGTATGTAGCGAAGACGTGCCCGCATTTACAATCCTATTACCGAAGGAAATCGAGTATAACACTTCTTAGGTCCCCTGGGGCATAGGGTGGAAACCTGTCCATGCCCCATTTTCTGGTGGCGTATCTAAGGTGTTCACCCGGTCCGCCGTACTGTATCCCCATCCCCCTATGTGGCCGCTGTGTGGCATAATTCTCTCGGAAACTAAGGAGCAGCATGGGACAAAACAGCAAGACCGTCGAAGCATTCTACGCAGCCATGGGGCGCGGGGATGTTTCGGTCATCATCGGAAGCCTCGATCCAAACGTACTGTGGAATGAGGCCGAGAATTTCGTTTACGCCGACAAGAGCCCTTACCTCGGAGTGGATGCAGTGCTCACGGGCCTCTTCGCCCGGCTGGCCGGGGAATGGGATGGATTCTCGGCGGTTCCGCTGGAGATCGTCGACGGCGGCGAAACGGTAGTAGCGTTGGGGCGATACGGCGGCGTCTTTAAAGCTACCGGCGTCAAAATAGACGCGCAGTTCGTGCACGTCTTCAAGTTCAAGGCCGGCAAGGTCGCGCACTTCCAGCAGTACACCGATACCGCGCAGGTCAGGGACGCGGTCCGAGGCTAAGTCGCCAACTCCTGACGGATCTCCTGAGCAACGGCGCGCGCTCTTTCCACCGCGCCGATTTCGAAACTGATCGCCCCCACGCGCGGGTGCCCGCCGCCACCGTAGCGCTCGCAGATGGTGGCCAGGTTGTGTACCACGGGCTCCTTCGCCCAGGGGTTGGAACCAACCGAGACCTTGGTGCGGAAGCTGGAGGTGCTCACCGAAACCGTGTAAATGGAGTCCGGGAACAAGTAGTACGGAATAAACTTGTTGTAGCCCTCGATATTGTCGCCGACCAAATCGAAGAACACCACGCCAGCCCCAGTCTCGGAGCGCTCCTTGATGATGTCGATGGAGCGCAGATGGCGTTCGTACAGCGGAGCGTAAAGCTGCTGGATTTCGGGCTGCTGGACAATCTCGCTCAGCTTGCAATGCCGCATCCAGCCAATGATCTTGTGGATGATTTCGGAACCTTTTGCGCCTTCAATCACCAGCGTCAGTTGCATGGCCGGCGCCTTGAGCTCTACGGCTTCCTGGGCGTTGGGGTAACGGGCGCCGTCGATGATGTCGGCCCACTTCACCAGCTCGGTGAGATCGGGCGCGTCGTATCCGAACTGCTGGCGCGCCACGTCGGCGATGAACATGGTGCAGGAGCTGTAGGAAGGATCGTACAGTTTGTGGCCACTGTGGTCATGGCGGAAATGCTCGGCGTCTTCCGGACTCAGGAACGCGCTCTGGTGATGATCGAACCACCAGGTTAGCCGCGGGCTTGGCGAATACTTGAAATCCACAATCGCGTTGACGTCGCCGTCGAACAGGCCGTCTTCAAACAACTGCGAAGCCTTGTGCGCCAGGCCGGTGAATTCAAAATGGGCGTCCGGAGCGTACTTGTCGCCATAAAAGCGGGAGAAATACGCAGCCGATGCCGCTCCGTCGAAACAATGATCGTGGTAGAGAATCCTCACCAGCATGAATTCGTTTCCGTCCAGGGGAAAACTATCCAGCTTGCCTTAGTTCAAGCGTAAAAGCAAGTCGGGATAGCTTTGGCCGCTTAGCTTAACGCCGTCCATCATCGAGGAACAAACTCTCCAGCAATAGAAACTGCCGCTCATCGCCTGCGGCCGTGGCTGGATCGGAGTCGCGCGCACCGGTTCTGAGCGAGGCCAGCACGCGCCATCCCGAGCGTTCGGCCAGGCGCACCAAACCGGGCGGCGAAAACACCCAATAGTTGGTCGTGTCTCCGTTGCACTCCTCAGGCGCCAGTAGATATGCGGCTGGGACTCGGCCGAGTTCCACCGTCCGGTCCGGACTCCAGCCTGCGACACGCGTGCTCAGGAAGCAGTAGCGGGCGTGCTTGGATAGCCGTTCCAAGACCGCGAAGGGGTTCTTGAGGTGATACAACGTGCCCAGAAACAGCGCTAGCCCATACTCCCGCTCCGGCGCCCACCCGCCATCCAAGTCAATGTCCTCGATCTCGACCTGAGAGCCGAGGGCCGCCGCCATGCGCCGCACGCCCTCCATGTGATTGATGTTCGTGAGCGCATGATCGCAGGCGTGAACGGCATAGCCGAGCGACTCGAACAGGAAGGCTAACGCGCCATCCGCCGTGCCCAGATCGAGCAGCGGCCGGGTTCCGGCCATCTCGGCCAGGCGGAGCCCAGCCTCGCGGCGGAGCCGCTCCAAGGGAAACAGGCTGGCGAATGAGTCATAACGGTACCAGGCAAATCCGTCGGGGGCGGCGTGTCTTTTGGTTAGCTCGAACCGGTTGCGAAAACGGAGGCCACGTCTCACCAAACTACTGAAGCGGATCAGCGGGTCCATTTCCTATTATCATGTGCCTATTATCGTGCTCGGCGTCCTACTCGAGGTTGTATTCGTTCCGCAACGCCTCCAAATTCTTCAGCGCCAATGACCGAAAGGGCGAATCCATGTCGGCGCACAGTTTGCTAAACTTCACCGCCTCGATGGCTCGGCCCTTGTCGGCTAATTCGCTCGCCAGGGCGTAGTTGTCGTAACCGAGGTAGAAATAGGCCGCCGCAGTAAGGCGCGGGTTCTCCTGAATATAGCCCAGCGCGGCGCGCAGGTGCCGATCCGAGAGCCCATAGCGGGCCTGCTTTCCATAGACGACACCCGCCAGCCAGTTGGCCCAGCCGGTGAACTTGGCCTGCTTTTTGGCCCACTCGACCGGCGACAGATCGGCGGGCTGCGGCTTGCCGCCCACCAGATCGAGTATCCGCAGCGCGTAACTAAGCACTTGCGGCAAGTTCTTTTCGAGATTCATGTCGTGATCGGCCACCGTCATCAGGAAATCGATGTTGTTGGGATTATCCAGCAAGCCTTGTTCGGCCAGTTGCAGCGCTTTGACGGGGTCCAGCGTGGCCAGATCAATCACGGTCGGTTTCCTGGTCAGCGCCATGAACTGGCTCCGCGGATTACGTTCCTCTAAGGCCAGTGCCAGCTCGGCGCGCTTCAGATCGTCGGTCTGCGCGGCGGCCAGATTCGCCAGCGTGTATTCGGAATAGGACAAGTTTTCGCGAGCGAAATCCATTTGCTTATTCCAATCGGGAACGTCCTCGGGATCGGCGGGTTTGGGGGATTGGAGCGCGCGCGTTGCCAGGTCCCAGTCCAGCTCGGCATATTTCGCGATCAGCTCCACGTTGTTTTGAGCCTCGGCCGCCTTGAGAGCATCATGGGCGGAGTCGAGATCGTTGGGATCCAAAGCCAGAAGTCCCTCGGCCGTTCCGATCACGCGGTCCCACTGGCTCTGGTCCATGTAAATCACGAGCAATTGCTCGTAGACCCAGGCAATGGAAGCCGCCTTGGGATATTCGGCCAGATACTTTTCAAGCAGCGCCAGCTTGCGCGGTTGTGCAGGTTCCTGCTGAATCCTCTGCAACAGAATTCCGTCCTGACTTTCCGGATCGACATCGGGTTTGTGCCGGTCCGCTGCCAAAGTCAGGCTGGTAAGCAACAGGGCGAGCGCGGGAACAGAGATTTTCATGAATCTCCTCCTGGCGAGGAGAGTCGGAAGCTTTGCGGTGGAACTTTAGGGTTCCGACTCCCTACGGTCGCGGCTCGGTGGTCGGGAAATTCAGCTCTCGGGAGAGGGATTCGGCCAATTCCTGGAGTGCGGCCTTAGAAGGCAAACTGCCTTGAGCGAGCGTGGCATTGCCGCCGCCGCGTCCGCCCGCCGGACCCAATAGGCGCTTGAGTACTTCGCCGCAATTGACGCCGCTGTCTTTTGAGGCAGCCAGCAGAACCGACGGTGGGTTTTCAGCCACGGCCAGGAAAATCGCGGGTCCCGCGAGGGTGAAGCTTTGAGCCTCCGTGCGCGAGTCCTCGGTCAGCGATTCAACCGGGCGCAGCACGCGCCGGACCGCGTCGGCGCCAGGGGCGGTTTCTCCGTAGAGCGCGCGTCCACTGGCTTGAGCAAGTTCGGTGGATAGCCGGCGGCGCATCCGGTCCGAGTCCTGCAGCTTTTCCCGCTGCGCTTCTACCAGAGCGGGCGTTTCATCGAGAGGCGAGGAAAACACGCGCGCGATTTTAGAAAGCGCGTCAAAATCGGCGCGGGCGCGCGCGATCGATCGCCCGCCGCACAGAAACTCGATGCGCAAGTTTCCTCGAATGCGATCCAGCTTGCGAAGCAGTATGGGACCGATTTCGCCCGTGGCTCGCACGTGCGTTCCGCCGCAGGCGCTGCGATCCAGGTTCTCGATTGAAACAATGCGAACCAGCCCTTCGCGCTCCGTTGGTTTGCGCAGTCCCAGGTCGCCGGAGGAATCCTGGAAGCTGATGGAGACCGGACGATTTTCGAAAACGATTTGATTGGCGCGCCATTCGGCCTGGCGAAGCTGGTCCGGCTCCAGGGCCCCCGCGACATCGATGGTGCACGCTTCGGCGCCCAGATGAAAACTGACGGTCGGCGCGTCGAACAATTCAATCAATACGGCCGAGAGCAAATGCTGGCCGGTATGCTGCTGCATGTGGTCGAAGCGACGCTCGCGATCGATTCGCCCGTCGACTTCGGTTTCTGGGAGCGCGGCGGCTAATACGTGCGCGATGCGATCCCCTTCGTCGCTCACTTCAAGCACTCGCAAGCCGCCCAGCTCCCCGGTATCGAACGGCTGGCCGCCGGACGTGGGATAAAAAGCGGTGCGGTCCAGATATACGCGCTGCCGATCCGGACTCGCATCTATGACGCGAGCCCGGAATTCCGTGAGATAGCTGTCGTTATAGTACAGCCGCTCGGTCATTGCACCGATATCGGCACTGGAGTGCTCTCGATGTTGTCCACCAGGATGAGGAGCATCGAGTTGTTCGCGGACGTGAGGCCGTCCGGAACGGTTGCGGTGATTTGATAGAGCGCTACCGCGCCCGGCGTCAGTCCCGCGAAAGATGCCGTGGCGCAGGGCGCCTGGTAGAACGGCGTTTCGACGCCGAAGCATACCTTCGTGGTTCCCGGCACCGTCGCCAGGCCTGGGCTGCCGGGCGATGCGGTTCCACTGGTGACGGAGGGAGACGTTGGCCCCAGCCCGACGGCATAGATCACGAACACGTCGCCCGCCTTCAGCGGCTGCGTGCTGGGAGTACCCGTCAACGTGGCGCCATTGGACTCCGTCACCACTCCGTAGCCCGCGCCGTACAAGATGAACCGCGGGACGCGCGAGTTGATATCGACCGAGATCAGGTTGCCTGCCGTGCCGTCGCGGACTACCTGGATTGTTCCATTGCCCGTAGCGGTATTAATCGGTACTTCGAAATTGATTTGTCCGGCCCCGACGTAGAAGAGCGGCGCCGCCTGTCCGTTCACCAGCACCTGCACTCCATTAATCTTGGTCTGGAGCGGAAGCGCGGTGGCTCCCTGCGCGTCGCCATACGTGAATTGACTGCCGAACAGCGCAGCGATATCGCCTTGAGCGAGCGGCTCGCCATTCGCGAAGGTTCCATTGTTGACGGCGCCTCCGGCGAATGCCATTGGCGCAGTCTGGGCCTCCACCGTGAGCTGAACCGGGATTACCACGCTGTTGTTGGCGGCATTGCTCGCAATCGTGACCGTGCCTGTGTAGGTGTTGGGGGCAAGACCGGCTGGATTGGCCGTGATGGTGATAACCGTGCTGTCGCTGGTGCTGGGGGCAAATGCAGTGCTGAGCCAGGTTCCGCTATTGGCTGCGGCCGCGGTTACGCCCGAAACCGTCAGCGTGCCTTGTCCGGCATTGGTTACCGCGACCGGCGTGCTCTGTTGGTTCGCGCCCTGGGCGATGGTAAACGAGACCGTATTGCTGCTGAGGTGTGCGATGGGCTGCGTGGTAACGTTGAGAACCACGGAAACCGCTTTGTTGTCCGGCGCGAACTTCGAGCCGGAGATGGTGATGGTTCCGTTGTAGGCTTGCGCGGCCATGCTCGAAGACGCCTTGGCTTGAACAGTGAATGTAATGACATCCTGCTCCATCGACGAGGTGACGGTGAGCCAGGGAGTGTTGGCGCTTATCTTGGCTGTGGCTCCGGCGCTGGTGGTGAAACTGGTCGAAGTGGACCCGCCAGCAGCCAGGTAGAATGCCAGATTGCCCGGGACATCGCCGCCCACCTGGACCGTCACGGTCAGGGTCTGCGGCGAATCGATGGCATTGGGAGCGGAGAGCGTCAGGACTCCGGTATAAACTCCGTTGGCCAAAGAAGCAGTGTTGAGCGCGATCGTAAGCGGATAGCAGCCGCCTAAAAGACCGCATACCTGATTCGGGCCGATGGTGGCGCTGAGCCAAGGAACATTCGAGGTTGCCGTTAGGTCTAAGGTGCCGTCGCCGATGTTGAACGCATCGATGTATTGCGTTGGACCATTGGATCCCTGGACCACTGGGACGGTGACGGAGGTCTGTTGGAGCATGAGTTGCGGCGGCGCGCTGGCCGCCTGGAGGGGAGCCAACTGGAACAGAAAAGGCAGAACCAGAAATGGCACAAATCGCGCATTGAGGGTATTCTTGAGAATCAACGGAAGCTCCTTGCCTGGGTTCAAATCTGGATAGCTGGGACGCGGGGCAGCGCTGCCATTGGAAGCAGGCCGCATACCATTGTCGCAAATCATGACTATGCAGTGAGACGGAACAAGGGCGCGATGTGTTTCGCCACAAGCGGTGAGGCAAACGGGAACATTTCGGAATACGATTATTGCTTCGGTTCAGTGATTTCGAAATCCGCTTTCAGGAACTGCCAATCCGGCAACTCGTAAACGCGGAGCTTGATAGGAACTTGCACCGTTACGTCTTTTAGCTCACTTGGTCCCAGTCCGGAAACCTGAGCCGGAAATGCGATCAGCGGCGGATCGCCGGGCTTAGCGGCCGTGGTACTCAGGCTCACGTTCATCTTTACATCGCCCACATCGGCCTCCGAGTGATTGACGACGCCAAACTGGACGATCAGATGCCCGGGACTTCTTTCCGTGACACGCAAACCAACCAGCTCGATGTATTTGGCGATGGGATTGGATGTGTTCGTCGCGGTAAAGTGCGGCGGGATAGCCGGCGCTGCGGTCTTTCCCTGCTTGGAATTTGAAGGGGAAGAAGAGCAGCCAATAAGAGTGAAGACGAGCGCCACAAGAAAGAACCAACCGAGCCGCATCGAATTCATGATGCCATACTGAGTGCATGGGGAGAAGAACGATCGGCGGTTTGTTGCTTATGGCGATGTGTCTGGCGGCTGACTCCGG
>Ga0302324_100002124_pt1 | contig 46745 bp, 34 predicted proteins | sample Palsa_T0_1_FD_201949 | JGI IMG/M metagenome (GOLD analysis project Ga0302324, IMG submission 201949) | Peat permafrost microbial communities from Stordalen Mire near Abisko, Sweden - Palsa_T0_1 | ecosystem: Environmental > Terrestrial > Soil > Palsa > Peat permafrost | place: Sweden: Abisko... | reverse complement strand
ATAACTGGTGGCGGGACTCCGAATCGAACGGAGATGATCTGGGCTTCAGCCAGACGCCGTGACCACGTAGGCTATCCCGCCGGCAACTTCCGATAACATGGTGGACAAGAAGGGAATTGAACCCTCATCTACTGGGTGCAGGCCAGTGATCCTGCCGTTGAACGACTTGCCCATCCTTAATAAATGGTTGCGGAGGTGCGATTCGAACGCACGTCTTTGGCTTATGAGACCAAGCTGGAACCGTCTCCAGTCTACTCCGCAGTGAAACGCTTTAAAATCTGGTTCCGGCAGATGGAATCGAACCATCTCCCGATCGGTTATCAGCCGATTGCTCGCCCGGAGAGCTTTGCCGGAATGGAGCCGGGTGTCGGAATCGAACTGACTTATCCGGTTTACAAAACCGGCGCATCGCCGTAAATGCTTACCCGGCGGACACACTTGGAGCCGGTGCCGGGAATCGAACCCAGGGTCGGCCGCTTACCGTGCGGCTACTCTGCCACTGAGATACACTGGCTGGAGCCGAAGCGCGGATTCGAACTGCGGTCTGGGCGTTACGAGCGCCCCGTTCTTCCCATTGAACTACTCCGGCTGGAGCGAGTGCGGAGAATCGAACTCCGTTTGCTGGACTGGCAATCCAGCGCTCAACCAATGAGCCACACCCGCTAAGTCATTGGAGCGGACGGAGATAATCGAAATCTCTTCTCTGGGTTGGAGGCCCAGGGCACATCCTATATACCACGCCCGCTCATAACTCACGCAAATTGTCAAAGAACTGGTCGGGGACCCCGGATTTGAACCGGGAATCTCTTGCTTCCAGGGCAAGCGGGTTAAGCCGTTTCCCAAGTCCCCGAAAAACCAAAAAAAAGGGGGCGACCACTTTGTGGCCACCCCCTTCTCCTGAAAATTGGAATGTTATCCCAGGTTTCGGTTAGGTAGCCCCCCACGCGTCCGTATTGACGCGTTCCCGCCGCATGGCTTGCGGTTTAGTGCCGAAATGGATAACTGGTCTCACGCAATTAAATTCTAGCTTACTCTGCATCTGAGTGCAAGTATTATTTTCGATTCTTAATGAGTGAGTCGCTAGCATACAGTGACACGCCGCCTAAAACCTATGGCTGCAACGAAAACACGGTGCCGAGTCCGTACGGTGTTCCGCCTCCCTGGGTCGTACCGTACAGCACGGGGTGTCCGCCAGGCCCGCGCGAGATCGCCAAAGTTCCGTCGGGACCGGCCGAGGAGTCCGGGAGAGCGTAGAGCACCGTTTCGGTCCACGCGGCTTCGGGAGACACCGGCGGTGTCAAGGAGAACACGGTGCCCGCGTTTGAACTACCCCGCACGGTCGTGCCGTAGAGCACGAGGCCGGCGCCGGGTCCGCTTCCGATCACGAGACTTGACGCGGGATATGCACCGTCGCCTGGAGGACCTATGAAATTGTACAGCACGGCTTCGGTCCATGCGCCGCCCGGAGAGGCTGGTCCCGTCAGCGAGAACACGGTCCCGCACCCGTTGGTAATCACGGTACACGGACCAGACCCGCCGTAGCTGGTGGTACCGTAGAGCGCGGGGCGCCGGCCGGGCCCGCTCCCCATCACGGGAGATCCGAGTGGTAATGAGCCGTCGCCGGGAGCGCCCGTGAAGTTGCACAGCACCGTTTCGGTCCATGCGCCGCCAGGAGAAGTTGGCGGCGCCAACGAGAACACCGTTCCGCAACCGGAGACGGTTTCGACGCAGGGCCCGTTCCGCCTCTCTGCGTGGTGCCGTAGAGCACGCCGTCCGGGCCGATAAAGAGGCCGTTCGGTCCGTACCCGTCACCAGGAGCGCCGGTGAAGTTGTGGAGCGTCCGCATGTTCCAAGAGCCGCCCGGGGACGCCGGTGGGCTCAGCGCGAACACGGTTCCGTCATCCGAGGAGCCGCCGGAAACGGTGGCCCCGTAGACTACGCCGTTATCGCCAACCACGACGCCGGTATAAGGCCCGCACCCATCGCCGCCGGCTCTGGCGAATCGGTGCAGCACGTTCTGGGTCCAAGCGCCACCTGGAAGTGAGGGTGGTGTCAACGCGAACACCGTTCCGCAGGATTCCCGGTATTCGTTGTACAAAGTGGTGCCGTAGAGCACGCCATCCTTGCCGACGACCACGCCTCCGGTCGGCAGGAAGCCGTCTTTGCCGCCTGTGAAGTTGAGCAGCACCGTCTCGCTCCACGCCCCGCCTGGAATAGACGGCGGCGTCACTTCGAAGACCGTGCCAAAACCCGGTTCTCCGCAGTGAGGTACGCACGCGCCGTATGCTCCGCCGTATTGGGTGGTCCCGTAAAGCTTGCCACCGTTTCCGATCGCTACACCATCGGGAATCCAGCCGTCCGGCGGCACGGAGGTCGGGCCTTTGAAACTGTAAAGCGTTGTTAGCGTCGGCTTGGCACTTTGCGCCGCACTATTGGGAATCCAGACCGGAAGTGCTGTCAGGAGCGCAATGCATGTGGTCAAAGCCTGTCGAATGTGCATGTTCCCCCCAGGATGTACCAACAGGATCGCACGGCCTTCGCGCGGCGCTCAATAATATTTGCAAGGAAGGCAAATTTGGGTACCGGTACGGCCCGAGTGAGCCGCTCGTCAGCGACCCACTTAGAAGCAAGATTAACTCAAGCGTTTTCAATGACATGCGGTCATATGCCGGCCAATCGCCACAATTCTCCCGTTCAACACCTGAAACCGCCATACAACCAAGGAAATCAACAGTTTGATGACCGCCGGTGGCAATGGTTAACCGTCCTTAACTATACTGGAAGAATCGAGCACGCGGCGAGGCCGTGCGTGCTGCGCGAGCGCGTTTATCTTATAAACCCGGCGGTTGCAGGACGACGTACTGGCAACCCCATGAGGAGTTCAAAACGGATGCACAAGCCTATTAAGTACGTGGAGAAGGCCCTGACATACGCGGCGCAAGCGGCGTGGACCGTTTTCGATAAAGCCAACCAAATCAGGCAGAACCCGTCGTTTACTCCCGCGTGGTCCGAGAAGCCGCTGCTCAAGTCCTACCAGAAAACCAAACCCCCGCTGGGATGGCCGCGCGAGACCGATTCGCTATGCCCGCGCTGCGTCCCCCAAGCCCGCGAGGAGATCCTCTCCGGCAAGCAACCGCTCTCTATCCTGATGAACGAAAAGGTGGGCGAGATCAAGGCCAAGGTCATCGAGCGCGACGGCAAGATCCTGATGGTGAAGGATTGCCCCATTCACGGCCACTTCGAAGACGTGATGTCCATCGACCCGGTCTTCTTTAAGCATTTGGAAGAGTGCTTCCCCGGCCGCGACATCCGCGCGCACAACGATTCCCACCTGCATCATCACGGCACCAGCACCATTACGCACGGCCGCGGTTCCGTCCTCACCATCGATCTGACCAACCGCTGCAACATGATGTGCGATCCGTGTTTTATGGACGCCAACCAGGTCGGCTTCGTACACGAGCTGACTTGGGAAGACATTCAGACGCTGCTCGACAACGCCATCTCGATCAAGCCCAAGCGGCAGATGTCGGTGCAATTCTCCGGCGGCGAGCCTACCATTTCGCCCTACTTCCTGGACGCCGTGTCGTACGCCCGCAAGGTCGGCTATACCAGCGTGCAGGCGGCCACCAACGGCATCGAATTCGCCAAGAGCCCCGAGTTCTGCCGCAAAGCGGCCGATGCGGGCCTGCGCTATGCATACCTGCAGTTCGATGGCATCGGCAACGCCGCCAATTCCCACCGCAAGGTCGGCAACCTGTTCGACGTGAAGCTGCGCGCGATCGAAAATCTGTATACCAACGGCGTGGATATCGTGCCCGTGATCACGCTGATCAACGGCATCAATAACGAGCAGGTGGGCCGCGTGATCCAGTTCGCGCTCGACAATCCCAAGCGCATTCCGTTCCTTTCGTTCCAGCCGGTTTCGTTTACCGGCCGCGACGAAGCCGTCACCGACGAGCGCCGCATGGCGCAGCGCTACACGCTGGCGCATCTGGCGCACGACGTGAAGAATCAGACCGGTCTGGGCGAGCCCGCCCGCGACTGGTTCCCGCTGTCGTTCATCAGCACTTTCTCCGATTGGTCCGACTTGGTGCATGGCCCGGAGCACCAATGGGGACAATTAAGCTGCGGATGCCATCCGAACTGCGGCGTGGGCATGGCCGTGATGGTGGATAAGCTGACCGGCGAATCCGCGCCGGTCACTTCGTTCTGGAACGCCGACCAGTTGGCCAAGGACGTGGCGCGCGTGAACGACGCGGCGCGCGGCAAGTGGCTCTCGATCATCGGCATGGCGCTGGCCACGGCGCGCAATTACGATCCTTTCAAATCGCCCACGCACTTCAAGCTGACCGACCTGATGAAGAAGCTGGACAAGACCTTCGGCGCCACCGGCAAGAACTACGGGAAGGTCGGCTCGGACCGCACCATGCAGGATATTGAAAAGCGCCGGCAGGACCGCTGGAATTTCCTGCTGATCGCTGGCATGTGGTTCCAGGATCTATTCAACTACGATTTCCGCCGCACCGAGCAGTGCATCATCCCGTACGCCACGCAGGAAGGCGAGATTTCGTTCTGCGCGTACAACACCGGCATCGGCTGGCGCAACATCATCGAGAAAATGCACATGACGGCCACGCTCACCAAGTGGTATGACGAGCACGGCCGGCACGAGATCTTCGCGGGCGGCAAGAGCGTGGCGATGCAGAGCGCGGACCACTCCATGGTGCTGCGCGAGGGCATCGTGACCACGGAAGTGCAGCACGATCTGGACAAGCTGGGCATCGCCAAGAACTCCGGCGAAGAGAAGCTGCGCGCCCGTGCGGCCAAGATCAAGCAGGATGAAGAGAACGCGCGCATGGCGAAGCTGTATCGGCAGCACGTGTTGAAGGAGCAGCCCACGCCGGATCTGGTGTCGCTGGGATCGATTCAGTTGGCGCCGAAGCCGGCTGCGAAGCCTGCGCCGGTTGAGCGGGTGGAAGAGCGGGAAGAGGTTGGGTCTTTCGGGGATTAGCTTCGCCGCCTGCGATGGGAAGCTCTCCGGGAAGTGCATTTCTTTTGTACTTCCCGTGAGAATTTTGGGCTTGAATGGCGACGTTCTTTCAGATGTCCGAACGCCGCCTTCCCTCAACCGGCAGAAACGTACTCGCGCCCGTGGAACTGATCGAGCGCCGCATTTACGCGATCCGCGGCCAAAGAGTCATGCTCGACAGCGATCTTGCCGAACTGTACCAGGTGACCACTGGAAACCTCAACTTGGCAGTCCGCCGCAACGCCAGCCGCTTTCCCGAACTTCATGTTTCAGCTCGGCGGAGAAGAGTTCGAGAACTTGAGATTGCAATTTGCAACCTCAAGTTCAGGTTACGGCGGGCGGCGCTACCTGCCCTACGCCTTCACAGAGCACGGTGTGGCGATGCTCTCTTCGGTCCTGAACAGCGAACGTGCGGTGCAGATGAATATCCTGATCATCCGCGCTTTCGTCAAGCTCCGCGAACTGTTGGCGACGCACAAAGAGCTGGCCCGCAAAATCGAACAGGTCGGGGTCACCCAAAAACAACACGCCTCGATCCTGGTTTCCGTCGTCGAAGACATCGGCAAACTCAAGAACCCGCCGATCACCCGCGCCATCGGCTTTGTTGCCCGCGGCCCCAAGAGGAGGTAGGGGCGCCTCGGGCTACCAGAAATACAGCACATCCGGCCGCACGTGCCCCTTGGCCTCCAAACACGGCCCGCACTCCATTTGGTAGTCCGCCCGAATCTTACGCACTGCCGCGGGGATGGTGTACTCGTCACCCGGCTTGCCCTCGGTGGCGAATCGCCAAGCGTCGAAGAGCGGGAAGGGGCCGGGCCGTTCGGCGATTGTTAATCGGCCCCTCGCTTTCCGCCTATTACTGAACCGCAATATACAGCGCCTGCGCACCCGCCGTTCCGCCGAGGGTGAATGTCAGCGCCACCAGGTTGCTGCTCGATACGTCAGGCACGACCACATTGAACTGGTATAGTCCCACGTATCCGGGCGCGAGGCCGTCATATGCGAGCGTCGCTTCGGTTGTTCCGAAGTTCAGGTGGAATGGCGCGGACAGCGTGTTAAGCTCTCCGACGAGCTGACCCGCGGGAATGCTGGGAGTCACTTCGCCGAAGCCGACGCCGTAGAGGATGATCGTGTCGCCGGGTTTCGCGGGCCGCGAGTTGATTCCAGGAATGGCCCCCGTAGGGAGAACGTAAGTCGTGTTATCGGGGAACAGCGCCACGACATACTGGTTGCCGCCGATCTTAAACGAGTAGGGCGCCAACAGGCCCGGCTGTTCGGTGTTCACGGTGACTGAGTAAGAGTTGCCCGCGCCACCGGCCTTGGTGGTGACGACGAGAGGCTGCGAGCCAGTGCCCACGTTGGATGGCACTTGGACGTTCACTTGCCCAGTGCTGATGAACGAAACGTACGCGGGCTGGCCGCCGATCGTCACCGAGGTTCCATCGAGTGACTCGGGGGCGTTGGAGCCAGTGAAATCGGACCCGCCCCATGTGCGCGTGTCGGGGGCCAGGTTCGATCCGTAGATTTCGATCCAGGAGCCGGGCGCGACGGAGGTGAATTCCCCGAAGGCGCTGGCGCTGACCACTCCGCCGGGGTTGACGGTGGGGGGAGTGCCGATTAACTGGGAGGCGGGAGTGAGAAGGCGGACTCTGGAGTCGTCGAGACTTGACGTGCCTGGGCTAGTTCCTGTGTCTGAAACGAAGATATCCCCGCCGTTGCCGAGCGCAACGGCAACAGGGCCATTCAGTGTGGCGCTGGTGGCGGGTCCGCCGTCTCCGGTGCCGCCGATGTCGCCATCGCCGGCGATGGTCGTGATCGTACCGCTGGCTGTCACAGCCCGAATCCGTTGATCGCCGGTATCGGCGATGTAGAGATTCCCGCCTGCATCCACGGCGATGCCATTGGGGCTGGAGAGTCCGGCGCTGGCGGCTGGACCTCCGTCACCCGAATAGCTGCCGGAGCCGGTGCCGGCGATGGTGTTGATGATCCCACCTACCGTTACCTTGCGAATCCGGTTGTTGAAGGTATCGCCGATGTAGATGTTCCCCGAGGAGTCCACGGCCACTCCTGTGGGGAAGTTGAGCGTAGCGCTTATGGCAGGTCCCCCATCGCCCAGGCTACTAGCGAGAAGGGTATAGGCGCCATTGCCGGCCACCGTGGTGATCGTCCCGCTGAGGGCCACCTTACGAATCCGCTGAAAGAAGGTATCCGCAATATAGATGTTTCCGGTCGCATCTAATGCCACTGCGGACGGAGTGAAAAGCTTGGCGCTGGTGGCAGGGCAGCCATCGCCCTCTAAATTGGTTTGTTGCGCGCACCCCGTCCCGCCGCCGGCCACGGTCGTGATGATCCCATTCGTTGCGATCTTCCGAATCCGATCATTACCGCTGTCCGCGATGTACAGATTGCCGGCCGCATCCAATGCCAAGCCTTTGGGGTTAAGAAGCTCCGCGCCGGCCGCGGGACCTCCATCGCCCGAATACCCACCGTCGATATTGTTGACGTTGCCGGCTATGGCGGTGATGATTCCGTTCGTCGAGACTTTGCGAATCACGTTGTCGCCAGAATCTGAGATGTAAAGGTTCCCGGCTGAATCGGCCGCGATTCCCGCAGGGCCAATTCCGGCGCTGGTCGCCGGGCAGCCGTCACCCAGTAAATCGACCTCTTGTGCGCACCCGGTTCCGAACGGCACACCACCGGCGACGGTGATAATTGTGTAGCTCTGTGCATGGCACAAGGCTGGTGTAAGCAACACGATCGCGCCGATCAAACGAACGGCCAATCGGCCATCGATCAAGGTCATGCCTGCTCTTGTCATCGTAGTAACGCTCCTTTTGGAATTCGCTGCTTCTACTCGTTCTTCCCGGATGGGCCTCACTCAGTAAAACGCGTCCGCCGCCGAAACGGGCATGCAACCGGAGGACGATTCACGGCGCCGGGGCACGCTGCATGGATGAAGTTCCGGCCGACTGCGAATCAAGCGCCTGCCGCCGCCGCGCGTGGCGCCGCGCACTCGGTACAGTAATTCGCCCCAGTGCTCAGCTTCGCGCCGCAGTTCGTACAAAAGCTATTTGCCGAAGAGACCACGCTACCCGCGGCTGGCTTAGCTGTGCTTGCCCGACTCTCGCTTGCCTGGCGCCCGAGGAGGCGCGCGGCAACGGCAAGGCTGGCAATTGCAATGATGTAGGTTCCGTAGGCCGGCGACATCTTGAAGCCGGCGAGATCGGCCGCGATACCAGCCGAGGAAAGCAACCGGCTAAATCCGTGTTGAATCGCGAACCAGGCAACCAACAAGCTCGCCAGCGGGGCCGCATACACGTGTCGCGCGTACGGGCGCCTGATGAAGGAAGCGGCAAGGGGCGCCACGATGCCGGCAATCACGACCAGACTAAGAAAACCGTGGCTGCCTGGGTTCATGTTGTTAGATGGATCGAGGGCCAGGGCATCCCAGAGAGCAAACGACCTCGATTGCCCTGCCCCGAGGAACGAGATTGAGAATGTCAAGCCGGGCATGGAAAACCACGCGATCCACAGGATGACGGTTGCGGTCAACGTAGTCTTTCCCATGCGGGCGGCAAGCGCCCCCACGCCCTGGCCGGCGATCTTCGCGGCCTCCGTTCCGTGCTCTTGGACAGTCTGCTTCAGCTTCTCCCTGTCTGCCTGCCGCGGGTCGACCGCGGTAAGGCCGGCGATTGAGCCCGCACTGTCGAATTCGATATCGACGGCCATGTTGAGCGCCGGGGCGACGTGCGACCTCCAGATTCCCTCCAGTGTGAAGGATTTCTGTCGGCCATTGACGAAAAGCAGCCCCGGACTGCTGTCCGGCGTTTTAATAATCGTTCCTCTTTGTGGTGGTGTCATGGGTGGTGTCTCGCTTGTCGTTGTATTCGGCCCGAGGCAAGCTTATGGCTTTACCTGGAAGGGCACGTTGCTTGAAAGGACGCCGTCCGTCGTTACCACCTGAACCGTACCTGTGGTGGCGCCGGCCGGCACGGTTGCCGTGATTTCGGAAGCCGAGGTCACGGTGAATGCTGCCGCCGTCCCATTGAAGGTGATGCTGGTGGCGTCCGTCAGATCGGTTCCCAGGATCTTGACGGCGGTGCCCACTTTGCCGTCCACAGGCACTGTTTCCACAAACGGGCCCAAGCCTACAGACAGGCTAAAGACGGTGCCGTCGTAGTTAGCCCCGCCGCTTGGCGTGGTTCCGTAAAGGGTCCCATTGGTGTCCTGGACCAGCGCTGCGGAGGGGTTGGTTCCAGACGGCCAATCGAAGCTGTATAACGTTGTCAGCTTGCCACTCGGGGTGATTCTAAAGACAGTGCCGTCGCCGCAATCGCTGCCGCAATTGCCACCATAGGCCGTTGTTCCGTAGAGGTTGCCGTCGGTGGCCTGGATCAGGCCGGCAACGGGGTTCCGCCCGTCCGGGCAACCGCTTTCGGAGCAAAAGCTGTGAATCGTCTTCAATGTGCCACTCGGGGTGATCTTGAAGACCGTGCCGCATCCCTGCCCGACAGAGCAGGCGCCAGTGGGCCCGCCAGCGGACGTTGTTCCGTAGAAATCGCCGTTGGCGGCTTGGATCAGCCCCGCTTCGGGACCGGAGCCGTCCAAGCAGGGGTATAGCGAGCAGAAGCTATAAAGCGTCGTCAGCTTGCCGCTTGGAGTGATTTTGAAGACAGTGCCGGCGCTGTGGGCCCCGCCATACTCCGTTGTTCCATAGAAGTCCCCGTTGGCGCCCTGGACCAAGCCCGTCACGGGATTTGCGCCGTCCGCGCAAAGGTATAGCGAGCAAAGGCTGTAAAGCGTCGTCAGCTTTCCGCCTGGGGTAATCTTGAATACGGTGCCATAGCCGTAGGCCCCTTGAAACTGGGTTGTGCCGTAGAAGTCCCCGTTGGCGCCCTGCACCAAGCCCGCCACGGGAGTCGCGCCGTCGGTGCAGGGGCTCGTCGGGCAAAAGGTATAGAGTGTTGTCAGGGTGCCTCCAGGAGTGATCTCGAAGGCCGTGCCACAGCCGATCGCCCCGTCGCAGTCGACGTTCCTGCCGCCAGACGACGTGGTGCCGTAGAAGTTCCCGTTGGCGCCCTGGAGCAACCCTGCGCGAGGCGCTTGGCCGTCCGCGCAGTTGGCTTGCGAGCAGAAGGTGTAAAGTGTCGTTAGCTTGCCGGCCGGTGTGATTTCGAAGATTGTGCCGGTATAATCGTTACCGTCGGCCGAACCATACGTGGTTGTCCCGTACAACTTGCCATTTGCCGCCTGGATGAGCCACGCGTAGGGCTCGCGGCCGTCTGTGTTGTCAAAGGTTGCCAGCGTGGTGAATGTCTGCGCAGGCAAGACAATCGCCAAGGCGGCAAGAAATATGATGTATGTGGCGAACCGCGCGGTGCGGCGGCCTGAATAGATACTTCTGTAAGATACGTTCATGGTGCGACCCTCTCCCTGACGGTTGCAATGCACCCGCCCGATTGCTACGATTTCGAGCATCAGGTCTGGGTTGCCCTACACTCAGTACTGCGAAAAGCGGAGGGAAAAGCCGTCATGCCGGAGCCGCAAAAAAAGTTCGCCGCCGGGGCGGGTTTGTATTCCGAGGGCCAAGGCTCACGGGACGAACTATTCAGCCTCGTTTATGAGGAGTTGCGGCGATTGGCGTCCTTTGTGCGGAAAAACGAGGTCAACGCCACGATCAACACCACGGCGCTGGTACATGAGGCCTGGATGAAGCTACAGGGATCGCCGCATCTGGCGGCCACTTCGGCGACCCATTTCAAGGGAATCGCGACGAAGGCGATGCGGCAGATCCTGGTGAATGAGGCGCGGCGCCGGGGCGCGCGCAAGAGGGGTGGCGCGGGAGAAGTCACCTTTGTGCCGCTGAGCGATTCCATCGACGGGATTGTTTCTTGGCCCGAAGAATTGCTCGCGCTCGATATGGCACTGGAAGAGCTGGAGGGCTTCAACCTGCGCCAGGCACAGGTGGTGGAAAGCCGATTCTTTGGGGGGATGGACGTGAGCGAAATCGCGGCATCTCTGGGAGTTTCCGAATCGTCGGTGGAGCGCGACTGGCGGGCGGCGCGGGCCTGGCTGGCAGGCCGGATTTCCTCGGAAACGGAGTAAACGCACGATGGACAGCGGGCGTTGGGATCGAATCGCGGCCATTTTCAACGACGCAGCGGAGCGGCCGGAGCCCGAACGTCAGGCCTTTCTGGATGCGGCTTGCGGAGACGACGCGGAATTGATGGTTGCGGTGCGGAACTTGCTGAAGAGCGACAGCGCGGGCGCGCCGCTGCTGGATCGGGGCTTGCCCGAGGTCGCGTATCGAATGGTGGGCGCACCGATGGAAACGCTCCCCTTCCAGGAGGTCGGCCCCTACCGGCTGATTCGAATACTGGGCGAGGGCGGGATGGGCGTGGTGGGTCTCGCCGAGCGCGAGGACACCGGGGTGCAGGTAGCGATCAAGTTTCTGCTGCATGCGGGGATGACGCCCGCCCGGCGGGAGCGCTTTGCGCGCGAGATCAAGACGCTGGCGAAGCTCAAACATCCCTATATTGCGCGGCTCTACGACGCGGGCACGCTGGCCGATGGCACGCCGTGGTTCGTGATGGAGTATGTGGCGGGCGAGCGCTTCACCGAATATTGCCGACGGCAAGAGCGCCCGGTAGAGGAGCGGTTGCGGCTTTTCCGATCGGTGTGCGAGGCGGTGCAGTACGCGCACGGGCAGGCAGTGATCCATCGCGACTTGAAGCCTTCCAATATCCTCGTGGAGCGGGACGGGACGCCGCGGCTGCTGGACTTCGGCATCGCGAGAGAACTGAACGATCCGAACGAAGCCGGGGTCGGTTCCGGGTCGAGTGTGCGGTTCTATTCGGAGGGCTACGCCGCGCCGGAGTGGAAGAGCGACGGAAGTGTGGGAGCTTACACCGATGTATACTCCCTGGGTGTCATTCTCTACGAGATGCTCACGGGGCGGCGGCCGGCTGAGCATCCGCCTGCGAAGCCCTCGGCGGTGGCTCATGGTCCGGTGAGCAAGAGGGCCTGGGGGGATCTGGATGCATTGTGTCTGAAGGCGCTCGACCACGATGTGGGGGAGCGCTACGGGTCGGTGGAGGCGCTGATCCGAGACATCGGTCATTACTTGAGAGAAGAGCCGCTGGAGGCCCGGCCGGGCGGCGTGCAATACAGGCTTGGGAAGTTCGTCAGGCGAAACCGGCGCGCCGTTCTGACGGCTGGTCTGGCCTTCACGCTGATTGTTGGCTTGGTGGTCTTTTTCACGGCGCGATTGGCGCGGGCCCGGAATGCGGCGCTGGCCGAGGCGGCGCGCACTAAGCGGGTGGAGCGGCTCATGGTGAGCCTGTTTAAGGACAGCGGAGACGCCGCAAACCCCAGCGGACTGCCTGCAATTGCGCTGCTCGATCGCGGATTAAAGCAGGCAGCATTGCTGCGTGCGGATCCGGAGGCGCAAGCGGATCTATACGAAACCCTAGGAAGCATGTACGAGGTTCTCGGCGACTACGCAAGAGCGGACGAGGTACTGCATGCCGGCCTGAACAAGATTAAGGCAGCTCTGGGACCCGACGATCCAAAGGTTGCGGAAGCCCTGTTGCAATTGGGCGTGCTGCGGGGCGACCAAGGGCAGTACAAAGAGGCGGAACTCCTGGCGCGACAAGGACTGGACGTTGCCGGCCGCCATTCGCCACCCGATTCCCTGCTTGTTCTTAGGTCAAATGCCACATTAGCGCGGGTGCTGATACAAAGCGGCTCTTACGATAAAGCCGCCGCTTTGCTCGACCCGATCGTCCGGTTCCAGCCATCAACGCCGGAGGGAATGCACATTCTCAAGGACAGCCTGACCGCCGACGGGGTCGCCAACTACCACCTGGGACGCTACGAAGCCGCCGAATCTCTGGACCGCCGGGCGCTGGCGTTAGACCGCCGACTGTTTGACAAAGGGCACCCGCAAACGACAACCGACTTGATGAACCTGGCATCGGTCAAGACGACTTTGATGGAGTATCCCGAGGCGGAAAGCCGCTACCGCGAGGCCCTGGGCATGATGGAGGCATGGTATGGGCCGGATCAACCGGATACGGCTGCTTGCCTGAGCATTCTCGCCCACACGCTTGCCTTGGAGGGCAAGAATACCGAAGCGGAGACGTTCGCCGAGCGGGCGCTCAGAATCCAGGAACATACTTACGGCCCAGTTCATATGTATGTGGCGTATAGTCTCAGCACGCTTGGCAAACTGGCAACCAAACGCGGCGATCTGGCAACGGCTAAGAAGGACTTGACCCGCGCGATTGAGATTGATCGGACTCTGTTTGGGGAAGGAAGCCAGCTTACCGCTGCCGCGACGGTCGATTTGGCGGAAGTCTACCTTAGAGAGGGGCAAGACATCCGTGCGGGGCAGATGCTGCGTGAGGCCGTAAGCGCGTTGGTCGCAGATTTCCCTCCAGGTGACGCGCACATTGGACTCGCCCAGATAATCTGGGGGCGCGCGCTACTGCGGGAAAAGCGCTACGTGGAAGCGGAGAAGCAGCTTCGGGCCGGGTATGAGATATTGGCAAAACAGGCGCATCCGCCCGCGGATCGGATGCTGGAAGCGCGCCAGGATCTGGTGTCGGTGTACGACGCCCTTAAGGAGCCAGATAAGGCTGCTAAGTATCGGTAGCAATATTGCCAATGCCCGATCTGCAGTTTTCTCGAACTTCTCTTGAGAGTTTGAGGTTCGCGCAAGAACCGCCATGTTCTCCGTGCTCAATAGCCAGCGATCTGTGCAGATGAAAATTCTCATCATCCGCGCTTTCGTCAAGCTCCGCGAACTGTTGGCGACTCACATTGCGCTGGCCTGCAAGATCGAACGGACCGAGGCCGCTCAAAAACAGCATGAACCACGGAGATCGGGATGGAGGAGTCAATCGCCGTTGGCAGGCGGAAGCGCCTGCCCCACCTCTACCAGAAATACAGCACATCCGGCCGCACATGCCCCTTGGCCTCCAGGCACGGCCCGCACTCCATCTGGTAATCCGCACGAATCTTACGCACCGCCGCCGGGATGGTGTACTCGTCGTCCGGCTTGTGCTCGGTGGCGATCGCCAGGCGCGGCTTAAAGCGCGCCAGTGTTTCGTGCGCCCCTGCCAACGCCGGGATTTCCGCGCCCTCGATATCCATCTTGATGAAATCCACGCGCGCCAGCTTCAACTCCGCCACCAGCTTGTCGATCGTCGTCAGCGGCACCAGCACGCTCGGATGCGCCGAATCCGGGCGCATCACCACGCTATTGGCGGCGAAGTTGGTGTCGTCCACGTTCAGCGTCAGCGTATCGTCTTTGTCCCAGACGCCTTTCGGGTACACGATCACGCGTCCGGCCGCCGCTTCCGCCGCCAGATTGCGCCGGATGCATTCGGCGCTCGATGGCGAAATCTCGATCGAAACCACCGTTTGCGCGCCGGCTTCCAGCGCCTGGCGCGTGAAATCGCCGTCGCTCGCCCCGCAATCCAGCACCACGTCGCCAGTGTGAATGAAATGCTCTCCCGTGCCATAAATGTGCTGCTCCATCTCCGCCAGGTTGAACGGCAGCACGTAACGGTTGCCCTTGGGAATCCAATAATCGCCTTTTGGCGTGGTCCACAACTCCAGGCCGCTCTCTTCTTTCACCAGATGGCTGCCTGCCAGGATGCGGTCCTTGATGCGCGTCTTCTCCTCCACGTTGGCTTTCGATTGCACGGCATGCGACATGGGGCAAACCGGGCTGTGTCCGGCCACCACCAGCGCCCATAGGCGGAACGGCGGAAAAATCAGGTAGGCCGCCACGCCCGCGGCTAGCAGAATCCCGAAGGAAACAACGATACGCGAAGTCTTCACACTGTGATAATAACCCTATGAGCGCACCCGCAAACCTCCCGGCGAACTTTAAGGTCGTCCTGGTCACCGGGGCTTCCTCCGGCATCGGACAAGCCATCGCCCGCCATCTCGCCGCGCGCGGCTGGCGCGTGTTCGGCACCAGCCGCCACCAAACCACCGGTTTCGACGGCGTCGACATGCTCCAAATGGACGCGGACGACGATGACTCCGTGGCACTCGCGGTCGGCGCCATTGTGGAAAAAACCGGCCGTCTCGACGCGGTCGTAAACAACGCCGGCTGGGCCTTGATGGGGCCGATTGAGGACACTTCCATGGCCGACGCGCGTGCGCAGATGGAGACCAACTTCTTCGGCGTGTTGCGCGTCTGCCGCGCCGCGTTGCCCATCATGCGCGCGCAACGCTCCGGCCACATCGTCAACATCAGTTCTCTGGGCGGCGTCTTCGGCATGCCCTTTTCGGGCATCTACAGCGCCAGCAAATTCGCGGTGGAAGGGCTGAGCGAGAGCCTGCGCCTGGAAACGCGCCGCTTCGGAATACGCGTGGTATTGATCGAGCCGGGCGACACGCGCAGCCAGCTCCCGTTGCGCCGCCGCACAGTTCAACCCGTACGGCACGCCAGCGCGTACCAGGAAATATTCGACCGTTTCCAGGCCAAGCAGGCGCAGGACGAGGCCAACGCGCCGCCACCGGACGCCGTCGCGGCACTGGTTGAGCGCATCCTGCGCGATCCGCGCCCGGCCATGCGCTACACCGCCGGGATGTGGGATCAGCGCATGGTGGCGCCCTTGAAACGCTGCCTTCCGTACGGCTGGTTCGAGCGGATTCTGAGCGCGGCGATGGGGGTGTGATGAGGGCTTTCACCGCATTGCTTCTACTGTGGATAAGGGCCGCCGGGGCTGATCGCGAAGTGGCCATCACGATCGACGATCTGCCGCGCGGCGGCGATGGCGGCGGCCGCACGTACGCGGAAATCCGCGGCATGACCGAGCGGTTGTTGGCGCCCCTGCATCAGCAGAAGATTCCGGTCACCGGATTCGTGCATCCCGGGCGGACCGAGCTTGCCGCGCCGGATCTGCGCCGGATACTGGATCTCTGGCTGGATGCCGGGGCCGATTTGGGAAATCACACCTGGTCGCATGCGGACTTGAATCGCGTGCCCGTGGCGGAGTACGAACAAGACATCCTCAAGGCCGACGCGGATCTGCGGCCGATCGTCGAAGCGCGCGGCAAGAAGCTGGAATTCTTTCGTTATCCGATGCTGCATGCCGGACCCACGGCGGAAACCAAGCGCGCCATCGCCGATTTTCTGGCCGCGCACAATTACCGGAACGCTCCCGTGACTTTCGATAATTCCGACTATATGTTCGCAGCTCTCTACACTCGACCCGAATTTCGCGCCCGCGTGGTGAAGGAATATGTTCCCTACCTGGAATCGGTGGTGGCCTTCTTCGAGCGGCGATCCGTGGAGGCAGTGGGCCGGGAATTCCATCAGATTATGCTGCTGCATGCGAGCGATCTGAACTCGCGGACGATGCCGGCGATCCTGGCGATGTTTCGCCGCCGCGGCTACCGCTTCGTTTCACTAACGGACGCGTTGCAGGACGACGCCTACCGGCTGCCCGAGAATTACGTGGGGCCCGGCGGATTCTCCTGGATTCATCGCTGGTCCATGACCAAGGGCATGCCGAACAAAGGCGAGCCGGATGAGCCGGGGTGGGTGCGGAAGGCGTTTACGGCTGGTCTGCGCCGATAACCGGACGGCAGCCGGGTGGAGATTGGTGGAGTTTGGTGTATACTGGTGGTACATGGGAACGGCTGTTCTAGAAACACAAGCCATCAGACGGAGCATTTCAATCCCGGCGGCGATGGCAGAGAAAATTGACGCCATTGCGGCGAGCCGGCACGTCAGCGCCAATCGCGCTATCGTAGATCTGTTGGGCGATGCGATCATGGCCTACGATCAAAGGCGAACGGTATTCTTGGAACTAGCGAACCGTTTCCAGAGCTCCACGGACCAGACCGAAACGGAACGCCTTCGTGACGAACTCGCCAGCATGGTTTTCGGCAACTGATGCCGAAGATCAAATGGCTGGACCTGCCCCGCAGCTGCGCAGGCACCTCCTTGACCGGGCGAAAGAACGTAGGATCACGATGGAAGATCTCTTTGCGCTGGAGGAGTGGCGTAGACACTCTCCCGATGTTCCGGAGGGTCCTTGGTACAAGGACTTCGGGACGTTCAAGTTATGCGGAGAAGGCCAGTATCCAAAGACCTTCCTTTTGAAAGGCCAGCCCGCGCACGGTCGGGAAGTCGAGTGAAGAAGTCGCTGGCTAGCTAGCGGCCTAATTGTCGTAGGTGGCCAGTGGGCCAACTGCATACGCGGAGCAAGGATGGACGATCGCGGCTGAAATCTTCGGCAAACGATATCGAGCACACGGACGCGGTGGCCGGCGATGCAGGCTTTTCCGACGCAGACGCCAGGGGTCCTGGTGATCCGGTTTCCAGACGTGGACGCGACTCCAGTATAAACCTCCCAAGGGTAACATCCTCCAGCCCCCTCGCGTCATCTCATAAACACCAGGCTTTTTCCGCGATAATGGGCTTGAGCCTCCAAGCCTCCTTGTACAATGTGGATTGTCAGACTGGCGCTGCGGCGCCCCTATACCTTCGTCGTCATGGCCGTGCTCATCGCCATCCTTGGCGGGACGGCCATCGTCACCATGCCCGTGGATATCTTTCCGTATATCGATATCCCGGTCGTCAGCATTGTGTGGTCCTACCAAGGCCTTTCGCCGGAGGAGATGGAAAAGCGCATGGTCACCATCTTCGAACGGTCCATGACCACCACGGTCAACGACATCGAGCACATCGAGTCGCAATCCTACTCCGGCGTCTCGGTGGTCCGCGTTTATTTCCAGCCGAACGTCAAGATCGACATGGCGCTGGCTCAGATCACGGCCATTTCGCAAACGCTCCTGCGCATCTTTCCGCCAGGAACCACCCCGCCCAACATCGTCAAATACGATGCCTCCAGCGTGCCCATTCTACAGTTGGCGTTGGAAAGCAAGACTCTCAGCGAACAGGATATTTTCGATCTCGGTCTTAATTTCATCCGCACCCAGTTGGCTACGGTGCAGGGCGCCGCGGTGCCGACCCCTTACGGCGGCAAATTCCGCCAGATCAACGTGGACCTGATCCCCGACCAACTTTATGCCAAAGGCATCTCCGCCACCGATGTCTCCAATGCCGTAAACGCGCAGAGCGTCATCCTGCCCGCCGGCGACGCCAAGATCGGGAAGATCGACTATCAGATCAAGGTCAATAGCAGCCCCAGGGTGCTCGACCAACTCAACGACATGCCTATCCGGGTAGTGAATGGCGCCACGGTCTACATCCGGGATGTGGCGCAGGTTCGCGACGGGTATGCCGTGCAGAGCAGCATCGTGCGCACCAATGGCACGCGCGGAACCCTGATGACGGTGTTGCGCAATGGCCGGGCATCCACGCTCGCGATCGTGACCGCGGTCAAAGCCAGGCTTCCGCAGATCCTGGCCGGACTGCCGCGGGAGCTGCAAGTCCGCCAGTTGTTCGATCAATCGCTGTTCGTGCGGGCGTCCATCAATGGTGTCGTGCGCGAAGCCGCCATTGCCGCGTTTCTCACGGCCATGATGATCCTGCTCTTCCTGGGCAGTTGGCGCAGCACCATCATCGTGTGTATTTCGATTCCGCTCTCGATTCTCACCTCGCTGATGGTCTTGAGCCTGCTCGGTGAAACCATCAACGTGATGACCCTGGGCGGCATGGCGCTGGCCGTCGGCATCCTGGTGGACGACGCCACCGTCGAGCTGGAGAATACGCACCGCAATATGGCGATGAAGAAGCCGCTGGTGCGCGCGGTGCTCGATGGCGCGCAACAGATCGCCGCGCCGGCCTTCGTTTCCACGCTCTCCATTTGTATCGTCTTTGTGCCTGTTTTACTGCTGGTGGGCGCGGCTAAGTTTCTATTCACGCCGCTGGCCCTGGCGGTGGTCTTCGCCATGCTGGCATCCTATCTGCTGTCGCGCACCCTGATTCCCAACATGGTGCACTTCATGCTGAAGCCGGAAGTGAAACTCTACGCGCTCGGCGCGCATGGCGAATCCGCCGGCGGCGAGGGCTTGATCTGGAAGGCCCACTATATTTTTAACCGGCGATTTGAGATGATGCGGTCGTCCTACACCGGGCTGCTGCACTGGGCTCTCGACCGCCGCGGACCCGTATTGGCGGGTTTCGGCATCTTCGTAGCCGCCTCGCTGGTCCTGGTCGTCTTTATGGGACGCGATTTCTTTCCGGATGTGGATTCCGGCCAGATGCGCCTGCATGCGATGGCGCCCACTGGCACCCGCCTCGAGGAAACCGAAGTTCTCTTTTCCAAAATCGACAATGAAATCCGGCATGTAATTCCAGCGCACGAAATCGACACCATCATCGACAACATTGGAATCCCCTTCGGCGGCTTCAATTTGGCCTTCGGCGATATCAGCACGCTGGGGACCGGCGACGGCGATATCCTGATCTCACTCAAGCCGGACGACCATGGTCCCACCGCGGAGTATACCGTCAAACTGCGCAAGGACCTGCAGCAAAAATTCCCGGAAGCGTCCTTCTTCTTCGAGCCGGCCAATATCACCAATCAGATCTTGAACTTCGGCCTGCCCGCGCCGATAGACCTGCAAGTGGTCGGCCGGGATCCGCACAATTACCAGATCGCCGAGACCTTGGCGGAGCGCATCTCGCATATTCCCGGCGCCGCCGACGTACACATCCATCAGATCGTGGATTACCCGGAACTCCGCATCAACGTGGACCGCAGCAAAGCCGGCCAACTGGGGCTGCAGCAGCGCGATGTGTCCAATAGCCTGCTGATCTCGCTCAGTTCCAACGGCCAAGTGGCGCCTAACGAGTGGTTGAACTGGTCGAACGGCGTCAACTATTTCCTGGCGGTGCAGACGCCGCAATACCGCCTGGATTCGCTGGCCGCGCTGATGCGCACGCCCATCTCGGCGCCCATTGCCAGCGCCCTCAGCACTACGGCGACATCTTCGGCCGGCACGGCGGGCGGCTCCAATTCGGCGGTAGGGGCCAGCCCCAACCAGAACTCGCTGGCTTACGGCAATCCGGGCGCGGCCGCCGGAGGCCCGCAGCTTCTATCGAATCTGGCCAGCGTGGAGCGCGGCGTGTCCCCCGAGATCATCAACCATTACAATGTACAGCCCGTCTTCGACGTTTACGCCAATGTCGACCGGCGGGATCTGGGCAGCGTCGGGAGCGCGGTCGAAAAGATCATGGCCGAATACACGGGCAAACTGCCGCGGGGCACCAGTTTCGATCTGCGCGGCCAGGTGCGCACCATGGAGACGTCGTTCTATCGCTTAGGCATGGGCATGATCTTCGCGGTGGTGCTGGTCTATTTGCTGATGGCCGTCAATTTTCAATCGTGGCTGGATCCTTTCATCATTTTGATGGCGCTACCCGGCGCGCTGGCTGGTATCGTCTGGATGCTGTTCGTTACCCAGACCAGTTTCAGCGTGCCGTCGCTGATGGGGACCATCATGTGCATAGGGGTGGCCACCGCCAACAGCATCCTGATGGTGGTCTTCGCCAATGATGAGCGGCTCGAAGGTCACGATGCCCGCTCGGCGGCGCTATCGGCCGGCCATACCCGTATCCGCCCGGTGCTGATGACGGCGCTGGCCATGATTATCGGCATGCTGCCCATGGCCCTGGGATTCGGCGAGGGCGGCGAGCAGAATGCCCCGCTGGGCCGCGCGGTGATTGGCGGGCTGCTGCTGGCGACGGTCACCACCCTGTTCGTGGTCCCAATTGTCTACAGCTTGCTGAAGAAAAATCCTCCGGTCGATTTCGATAAGAGGATCGCCGTGGAGGAGAGCGAGAGCATTGAAGACGAACTCCGGGCTGACGCACTCTGAGCCGAGCGATTAAAATGGAATACAAAGTGGCCGAAGATACGGAAACGCGCCTGCGCGCAGAAATCGAAGATCTGAAGCGTAAGCTCGCGGAACAGCATGCGGCGCCCGCCTCCGTTGCGCCTCCCGCCCCCTCCCGCCGCGGGCTGTGGCTGCTAGCCCTGGTGCTGGCGGTCATTATCGTCATCGCCTTCTTGAAGGGCTACCTTCCGCATCGCCGCAACGAGGCTACCCTCGCGGCCGAAGCCGACAACGCATCTAAGGAACTGCCCACGGTGACCGTCGTCGGCGTCGAACGGTCCGCCGCCACCGGCACGCTGATTCTCCCCGGCAACATCGAGGCGCTGACGGAAGCGCCCGTTCTGGCGCGCGCCAGCGGATACATCCAAAAGCGCTACGTGGATATCGGCGACCGGGTGAAGTCCGGCCAATTGCTGGCGGAAATCGACGCGCCGGAACTCGATCGGCAGGTCGATCAGGCGCGCGCCGCCCTGGACCAGACCCGCGCCGCGCTCGAACAGGCCAGCGCCAACCTGCAGCAGGGGCAGGCGCAGGAACAACTGGCCAAAGTAACCGCCGAGCGGTGGAAGAACCTGGTCTCGAAAGGAGTCGTTTCGCGGCAGGATAACGACACATACCAGTCTCAGTGGGCGGCCGCGCAGGCCAACGTATCGGCGCTGGAAAAGGCCGTGGCGTCCGCGCGCAGCAACATCGCCGCGGCCCAGGCCAATGTCTCGCGCCTAACCGATCTGCAAGCCTACAAGAGTGTACTCGCGCCCTTCGCGGGCGTGATTACGGTGCGCAACGTGGATGTGGGCGCGCTGGTCAACGAAGGCAACACGCTGTTATTCCGCATCGCCCAAAACGACCGTCTGCGCACGTACGTGAATGTGCCGCAATCCGACGCCGATTCCGTGCATGTCGGCCAGGTTGCGCACCTTGCCATCCTGGATCTGGCGGGCCACCAGTTCTCGGGAACGGTCACGCGCACCGCTAATTCGCTGGATCCCGCTACCCGCACTTTGCTGACCGAAGTACAAGTGGCCAACTCCGGCGGCTTGCTGCTCCCCGGCATGTACGCGCAGGTCGATCTGACCACGCCGCGCAAGAATCCGCCTGTGCTGATACCGGGCGATACGCTGGTGGTGCGCAGCAATGGGCCCCAGGTCGGAGTGGTCGGCGCCGACCACGTCGTGCATTTCCAGCTCCTCCAATTGGGCCGCGACTTTGGCGATAAGATCGAAGTTCTATCCGGACTCCAACCCGGCCAACAGGTGGTCGTGAATCCCGGCGATACCGTCCAGGAGGGCGCCAAAGTGAATCCCCAACTGCTGCGCGAGAAGAAGAAGCCCTCCTAAAACCAATGCCCAGACTACGGCCATTCTGTCTCCTGACTCCTGTCTTCTGTCTTCTTTTCTTGTCCGCGCAGTCCCCCGACTTCCGCAACTCCCCCCGCGTTCACGACCTGATCCGCGCCGGCAATCTCTATCTCTCCCAAGCCGACGCGCTGGCCCTGGCCATCGAAAACAATCTCGACGTGGAACTCGACCGTTTCAGCTTCCAAATCGCCGACGCCGACCTGCTGCGCGCCAAGGGCGGCGGACTGTTGCGCGGCGTCTCCTTCCAGATTGTGGAAACGCCCACGGGCGTCGGCGGTCCGCTGAGTCCAGTGGTGACCAACCCGGCTTCGGGCACCAGTGTTACCACTGGCGCCACGGTTTCGACCAACGCGCTGGAACTGGGCGCGCTCGGCGAGCCTCAAACGAATCTCTCGATCCAGGGGACTATCCCGCAATCCGACGGCACCCCGGTTCCCATTTTCGATCCGTCCATCGTCGGGCAATTAAACTGGATGCACCAAAACACGCAAGAACTGGACCTGCTGTCGTACGGCGTGCCTTCCCTGGTCGCCAACGGGTTCACGGCCAACGCCGGCCTGGTGCAGAACTTTGCCAGCGGAGCGCAGGTCAACCTGGCGTTCAATAACACCCACCTGTCGCAGAACGCCACGGACCTCAATTACAATCCTTATACCGGCTCCAACCTCGGCGTGACCGTCACGCAGCCCCTGCTGCGCGGTTTCGGAACGGCGCTCAACACGCGCTTCATCCGCATCGCCAACAACGACCGCAAGATCAACACGCTGCTCTTTCACCAGCAACTGATCGCCACGGTTTACGGGGTGATCCGGCTCTATACGGATTTTGTGGCGCTTTACGAAGACGTAAAGGTGAAGCAGGAAACCCTCGCGGCGGCCGAGAAGCTATTCTCGGACACTAAGGCGCAGGTGGACGAAGGCACGCTAGCCCCGGTTGAGATGACGCGCGCCAATGCCCAGGTCTTCGCCACTCGCCAGGACCTGATCAACTCGCGCGGCGTGCTCGAAGAACAGCAGGCGATTCTGAAGAACCTGCTCACCCGCACCGGCAATGCGGACCCTGAGGTGCAAGCCGCCACCATTATCCCAACGGATGCGCTCGATATTCCCGAGAAAGAAGAGATCCAGCCCATACGGGACCTGTTCACCCAAGCTCTGGCGCAACGCCCGGACTTGGGCCAAGCCAGCTTGCAGATCGAGAACTCCCATATCGGCCTCAAGGGTGCGCAAGACGCTACGCGGCCCGAGGTGGATTTGGTCGGCATCTATCAGAGCAACGGCCTGGCCGGTCCGCTGAGCGCGCCGGGGGCGAACACGCCTTTCATTGGCGGCTATGGCACCGTGCTCGATCAGATCTTCTCCAGCAAGTACCCCACTTTTGAAATCGGCGTGCAGGTGACCGTGCCGATTCACAACCGCATCGCCGAATCCGATCTGGCGCGGGACGAGCTGCAGCTCAAGCAATCCGAGGTGCGTCTGCGCCAGTTGCAGAACCAGGCGCGCTTGGAGGTCGAGGACGCGACCATCGCCATACGCCGCGCGCGCGCATCCTTCGACGCCGCCGTGCAGGCCAGACGGTATCAACAGGAGTCGCTCGAAGCCGAGCAGACGAAGTACGAGGTGGGCGCTTCCACGGCATTCTTCGTGATCCAGTATGAAAGCTTGCTGGCCCAGGCGAAGTCTACCGAGGTGGCGGCGAAGAGCGCCTATGTGAAGGCGCGCGCGGCGCTGGAGCGGGCGACCGGAAGCATTCTGGAGGCCCATCGGATTTCGCTTGAGGCGGGGATCAAGGGGCGTATGTAGCGGTCTGACGCACCCAGTTACTCACAGCCTCGAATTTCAGATTATGGTGGGGTCGCGAATCCGGCTGAATATTAGGCGTCGCAAACCCAAATGTACTATAGTTAACAGGGCCTAACTCGCTGTTCATAAATGGTTTATGGCCTGTTGACCTCTAATGCTGAATTCGGGTGCACTTTGTTACGAAGTCTTTACGAACGTTGCGGTTGTCTCGAATTCGGCGTTTGTTTCCACAGCTTTTTCCACAGTTCCGTTGAAAAACTACCACCGTTGGCCGATTGGTCGAGGCGATCTTGTAGTTTGTGCCACGCGCGCCAAATCGGATGTTCGGATCTGAACGAGTTGTTCACAGCCCTCGTGGCCAAGAAACGCGCGCTCGCAAATGTGGCTGCGTATGGGGCGCTACAAACCCGGCCATACTTTGGTTAATAAGGGCCTAACTGGCTGACCATGCGGCACTTAACGGTGATCGCCAACCGTGCTGTATCCGGGTGCACTTTGTTACGAAGTCTTTACGGAAGTTGGAGTTGTCTCGAATTCGGCGTTTGTTTCCACACTTTTTTGCACAGCGGCGTTGAAAAAACTACCACCCACTGCCCCTAAGGGCCGGTACAGTGGGTGACGTCGTGCCGGATGCTGGCTGGCTTTGAAGCCAGCCAGCCGTCGGCGCCAGTAGTCCATGGGCGGCCAATTTGAACCAGTACTGTCGCCTCAAGATTTCCTGTAAACCCGGCCCAAAGCAGTGGTATCCTCTTGCCAGACGGAGCATTTATGACGATCACAGGGCAAATTCTGGCAGCAGGTTTGATGTTTGCGCTGGCGGCCTTCGCGACGCCGGCAGCGCAGGCGCAGACATATACCGTGCTGCACACATTTCAGTACTTTCCGAACGGAGCCTTGCCGTGCGCTTCGTTGTATCGCGACGCCAGCGGAGATTTCTACGGCACTACCAGCGGGGGAGGCACGTACAATGCCGGCGTGGTGTTCAAGCTCGACCAAGCAGGCCACGAGACCGTGCTCTACAGCTTCACCGGCGGAGCCGATGGCGGTTACCCCTGCGCGGGAGTGGTCATGGACTCGGCCGGCAATCTCTATGGAAGCACCGCCCAGGGCGGCATCAGCAACCTCTACAGCCCCGGTGGCGCGGGCGTGGTTTACAAGATCGATACATCCGGCCTGTACACGGTTCTATACACCTTCACCGGCGGAACCGGCGGCGGCGTCCCCTATGCCGTAATTCCGGATGCGGCCGGAAATCTGTACGGGACCGCCGCATTTGGCGGCGTCAGATCACCCGGCTCGGGTGTCGTATTCAAAATCAGCCCGTCGGGCCAGGAGACTGTACTCTACAGCTTCACTGGGAAGCTGGATGGTGGACGTCCAGCTTCTGCCGTGACCATGGATGCCGCGGGGAACCTCTACGGCACGACCGGCTATGGCGGCACCTATGGGAAGGGCGTGGCGTACAAGCTAAGCCCCTCGGGGCAGGAGACTGTGTTGCACTCTTTCGCCTACTCCGGAGACATTTCCCATTTTCCCAGTGGGGTGATCCTGGACGCGGCGGGCAACGTTTATGGTGGAATGGTAGACGCGATTTACAAGCTGGATCCGGCCGGAAACTTCACCGCGCTCCTCGACCTGCAGGGTCAAATTAAGGGCTCACCGACGGGGTTGGCACGCGACGCATCAGGCAACCTGTATTTCGCGACGAATGGGACCAGGAAATATCCCAGTGGAGCGGTTTTCAAGCTGGAGACCAACGGCAACCTTGCCGCGCTGCTCGGCTTCGGGGGTTCCATCTCCCCTCAGGCCGGACACTCGAATGGCGCCCCGATTTTGGATGCGGCCGGCAACCTTTTTGGCATGGAGGCGTTTGACGGCACGGCGGGAATCGTTTACGAGATCGAGACCAATGGGAAAGTAGAGACCTTGTATGACTTCGAGCAGGCGCGCGGGGGCACCACGGCAACATCCGGCCTGATTCAGGATGCGGCGGGAAATTGGTATGGAACCACGGTGCAGGGAGGCGGTTCGCAAAACGCGGGCGTGGTGTACAAGTTGAGCCCAACCGGGCAGGAAACCGTGCTGCACTCCTTCAAAGGGGAAAGCGCGGATGGAGCTTCGCCCAAGACAGGCGTGGTGATGGACCAGGCAGGCAACCTTTACGGAACCACTGCCGCGGGTGGCGCGAACAATCAAGGCGTGGTCTATAAACTGACGCCCTCGGGCAAGGAAACCATTCTGCACAGCTTCACGGGTGGAACCGACGGGGGCGTTCCTAACGGCCTGGCAATTGATTCGGTGGGCAACTTGTACGGAACGGCTTCGCAGGGCGGGATCGGGGTCTCGGGCTATCAGGGGGTGGTATTTGAACTGGACGTGGCCGGCAACTTCTCGGTGTTGTATAGCTTCGCGGGCTTTCCGGACGGGAGCGCTCCCCAAGCCGGCGTCGTTCTGGATGCCGCCGGGAATGTGTATGGAACCACCAGCTCCGGAGGCGAATCGGGCGACGGGACTATCTTCAAGATCGACGCCAATGGCGATTACAGCGTGCTGTACTCCCTCTCCTACTCAGACGGCAGCGACCCCGTGGATGCTCCCACGCTTGACGCCGCCGGCAATCTTTACGGAACCTGCTCGAACGGCGGCCCGAACCGTGGCGGCACCTTGTTCAAGCTGGATGCCGCCGGCAACTTCAGCGTGCTCTACAGCTTCTTCGGCGGCATCGGCCTCGGGTCTCCGCTGGCCGGCGTGGTTCTGGATGCGGCGGGCAATCTCTACGGCACTCAAGCGCAAGCCGGCGGGTGTCCCGGCAACTACGTCAGCCCCGGCATCTGTGGCGCGGTGTACATGCTCGACACGTCCGGCGACTATTCCGTGCTGTACAACTTCACGGGCGGTGCCGATTCGGCAAGTCCGACAGCCCCGGTCGCGTTAGACGGGGCCGGGCATCTCTACGGCACGGCGGCTGGGCTTTTTCCATATGTCCCGGGCGGTTACCCGGCTGGCGGCGGGGTAGCTTTCAAGATTACACTTCCGCCAGCGTCTCGCGCCACGCCTAGCAAAGGACCCTAGAGCCTAGAGGGGCCATCTCACCGGTGGTACAACGCAACAGCCGCGCTCTTGCTATTCGTATCTCAGCGCCACCGTCGGATCCATCCGCGCCGCCCGCCGCGCGGGCAAGTAACACGCCGCCAGCGCAACGGCAGCGAGCAGCGCCGGCACCGCCGCGAAGGTGGTCGCATCGGTGGGGCTGACGCCGAACAGCAGGCTGCTCATAAGGCGGGTCAACGCCAGCGCGCCCGCCACGCCGATGCCGATTCCCACCAGCGCCAGCACGAAGCCTTCGCGGCCGATCAGCCGGAGCACGTCCCGCGTCTGCGCGCCCAATGCCATGCGGATGCCGATCTCCTGCGTCCGCCGGCTGACTGCGTACGCCAGTACGCCGTAGATCCCGACGGCCGCCATTACCAGCGCGGTGGCGGCGAAGATGGCCAGCAGCAGCATGTTGAAGCGCCGCTGCGAAATGCTGTCGTCCACTACGTGGTCCATGGCCTGCACGTCGTGCACCGGCTGGTCTTTATCGATCGCCCAGACCTGCGCCGTAACGGCGGACGCCATACGCAGCGGATCGCCCGCGGTGCGCACCACCAGCGCCAGATTGGGAAACTGGCTGCGGGAAGGGAAGAACATTTCGGGACGCGGCGGGCTATCGAGCCCTAGTTGGCGCGTGTCCGCGACCACCCCGATGACCACGCGCCTCCATGCGTTCGGGCCGCTATCGGTGCTCGAATGCAGCACCTGGCCGAGCGGGTCTTGCTTCGGCCACAGCTTGCGCGCCAAGCTCTCGTTTACGATGAGTTCGGCGGACTTGGGCTTTTCCGCCTCCGCGCGCGTGAAGCCGCGTCCCGCCACCATGCGCATCCCCATGGTGGCGATATATTCGTCGCTGACGTCGCGCAGATCCGCTACCGGACCTTCGCCGGGCGCGGGCACAGGCTGCCCTTCCACGCGAAAGACGACCATGTGGATAGTCTCCATCGGCAGACCGTTCACCACCGCCGCGGAACGCGCTCCAGGCAGCTTCGCTACGCGGTCCAACAACTCCTTGACGAAGGCGCCGGCCTGTTCGGGCTTGGTATAGCGGTCTCCGCGCAGGTCGATCTGCATCGTGAGCAAGTGGTCGCCGCGGAAGCCCGGGGCGACCTGCAGCACGGAACGCAAGCTGCGGATCATCAAACCGGCGCCCGCCAGCAGCACCAGGGAGAGCGCCACTTCGGCCACTACCAGCGCGCGCCGGATACGCGCGGAGACTCCGCCTTCGCCCGAGCGTCCGCCGCGGCGCAGCGCGTCGTTGGGATCCTGCCGCGCGGCCAGGATGGCCGGGGCAAGCCCGAACAGCAACCCCGTCAGGATCGTGATCGCCAGGGTGAAGGCCAGCACTCCGCCATCGATGGTCAGATCCTGGAGGTGGTGAATATCGCCGGGCGCCAGAGCGATCATACCGGCGATGGCCCAATGGGCCAACAGGATTCCGGCGCCGCCGCCCAGCGCGCTCAGCAGCAGGCTCTCACCCAGCATCTGACGCGCCATGCGCCAGCGGCCGGCGCCCAGCGCTACACGGACGGCCATTTCTTTCTCCCGCGCGGCGGCGCGCGTAAGCTGCAAGTTGATCACGTTGGCGCACGCGATTAGCAGGACGAAGGCCACCGCGCATTCGAGCACCAGCAACGTGCGGCGCATGTCGCTGCCCATATCCTCGGCCGAGAGCGGGAAGACGCTGGATCGCCAAGTGCGGTCCAATTGCGGATACTTCTGTTCCAGGCGGCTGGCGATCAGTTTCATATCCGCGCGCGCCCGCTCGATCGGCACACCCGGCTTGAGGCGCGCGAAGGTATAGAGGTGGCGGTCGGTCAGGGTCGCCTCGTTGCGTTTGGGATCGACGTCGGCGGGCACCCACACTTCCGGCTTGAACTCCTCCATGCCCCCGCGCAGCGACGGCAGGTGGAACTGGCGGGGCAGCACGCCGACGATGGTGTAGCCGGCGCCGTTCATGACGATGTTCTGTCCGACGACGTTGGGGTTCCCGCCAAAGCGCCGCTGGTACAGCGAGTCGCTCAGCACGGCCACCCGGTTCTTGCCCGGCTCGGATTCCTGCGCGGCGAAGGTGCGGCCCAGCATGCCTCCGACGCCCAAAACGTCGAAGAAGCCGGGCGAGACGGGTGCGGCTTTGATCTGTTCGGGCTTATCGCCGCCGGTGAGATCGAAGCTGCTATAGCGGAAGAAGGCGATGCCATCGAAGACGCGGTTCTGGTCGCGCCACTCGATGAAGTTTTGGAGGCAGGTCTGCACGCGCTCGGCGACCAGGTTATCGAGCGCCGGGTTGGCTTCCCACACCATCACCAGATGTTGCGGATCGCGAAAGGGCATGGCGCGCAGCAGCATGGCGTTGAGCACGGAAAAGATGGCGGTATTGGCGCCGATGCCTAGCGCCAGCGTGATGGCGGCCGCCAGGGTGAAGCCGGGATTCTTTCGCAAAACTCGAAAAGCGTGTCTCATAAGGAAATGAAAACCTTGTGGGGCGGGCGTCCACGCCTGCAGCGGGTCTCCAGACCCGCTTGCAGCCGGTCGCAGATCTGTGCGCCCAGCTTGAGTCGTTCGCTATCGACCATCATACCGCCAGGCCGGCTAAAAGCCGGCCTGCAGCCAAAATTGGCTGCCCCACATGGTAGAACGCTTCACGGTTGGCCAACGATCCATTTTCTTGGCTAGCCTGCGCCAGACCTGTCACACGAGTAAGACAGATCTGTCGCGGCAAGGGCGGGCTTAAAAACTAGATGCTCTTTGCTTTGTGTGTGTTACGGGAGTTCCCGCCCCGCCCGCCGGTGGTCCTAGGCGTGCTATTCAACACGCTGCGAGGGGAATCATGAAACGTCTGGTTACTGGCAAGCTGCCGGCTCGAGTGGCCGCCTTGGGGATACTTTTGATCGCCTCAAGCGGCTTGTACGCGAACAATTCCAAGATCTCTCCGGACCTGCAGCCGCTGCTCTCAAATCCGTCCGGGACAGTTAACGTTATCGTGCAATACAGCGCGCCGCAGAAGTGCCCCGGACTGCTCGGATCGATTCTCTGCCCGATAGTGAACCTGCTGGGCGGGGTTGTAAACGCGACGTTTACGCTGCTGAATGCGGTCGCCGCGACGGTCGAGACCGGCAATCTGGTCGCGTTGTCCAACCAGTCGAACGTCACCTATATCTCCCTCGACCGCTCGCTGGTGGGAGCGCTCGACTACACCACCCAGGCGGTCGGCGCGCCGATGGCCTGGAACCTGGGGTGGCAGGGAACCGGAATCGGCGTCGCGGTCATCGACAGCGGCATCTATCTCCATCCGGATCTGAACGTGGCGGGAACCAACAAATCGCGCGTGGTATACCGGCAGAGTTTCGTCACCGGCGTGCTGAACGACGATTACGGACACGGGACACACGTGGCCGGGATTATCGCCGGCAATGGCAGTTCGTCGCAGGCGCCCGGCTCTTTTCGCCTGCTGAGCGGCGTGGCTCCGAACGCCAACCTGCTGGATCTCCGGGTGCTGGACGAAAATGGCGCTGGCAGCGACAGCTTGGTAATCGCCGCCATCCAGCAAGCCGTGCAACTGAAGTCCGCTTACAACGTACGCATCATCAATCTCTCGGTGGGCCGCCCGATTTATGAAAGCTGCACGTTGGATCCGCTGTGTCAGGCGGTGGAGACGGCCTGGAAGAACGGCATCGTGGTGGTAGTGGCGGCCGGCAACCTGGGCCGGAACGGATATTCCACCGTCACCGCGCCGGGCAACAGCCCGCACGCTATTACGGTGGGCTGCATGAAGACCAATGGGACCTACACCACAAGCGACGACACCATTGCAAGTTATAGCTCGAAAGGCCCAACCTATATCGATTTGACGGCGAAACCGGACGTAGTCGCGCCGGGCAATCTGTTGGTGTCGCTGCTGGACCCCGGATCGACGCTGGAAGCGCAGTTCCCGGCGAACGTGATGCCGCCGTCGTACTATACGGCATCCGGCAGCGGACCCGCCATGTACTTCCAGCTCAACGGGACGAGTATGGCCACGGCGGTGGTTGCGGGAGCGGCGGCCGACATGTTACAGGCTAACCCCAGCCTGAGCCCCGATACCGTGAAGGCCCGGCTGATGCAGACGGCTTCGAAGAAATTCCCGCCGATGAGCACCGCCACCGACCCGGTGACCGGCATCGACTATGTCGACACATACGACATGTTCACGGTCGGCGCCGGTTATGTAAACGTCGATGCAGCTCTCGCCAGCGCGGCGGTAGCGCAAGGCAGCGCGGAATCGCCCTCCGTGCTCTATATCCCCCTTCTGGGCTTGATGAATGTGACGCCGTATTCCGGCACGATTTGGGGATCTAATGCCGTATGGGGAACCAATGCGGTCTGGGGTACCACGGTGCTGCTGGGCGGAACCAATGCGGTCTGGGGTAGCAACGCCGTATGGGGCACCAATGCAGTGTGGGGCACCAACGCCGTGTGGGGCACGAATGCGGTTTGGGGAACGAATGCAGTGTGGGGTACCAGCACGGGGTACGGCGACGAGAACTGATAGCGGTCTAAATCGGCATTTAAGCCGGCGGTCTTAGGGGACCCATGAACCTTAAGTCGAAGATATATATTCTTGCGGTCAGTCTGGCCGGACTCGCCTCTGCGGGGTGGTGTCTCTACCAATGGGATTCGGAGGATCTGCCGCGCTTTTTCTGCTATCTGCTGGTGTCGGCGCTGGCCGCGGGACTAAAAGTCAATCTTCCCGGCATTCCCGGGACGATGTCGGTCGGTTTCTTATTTGTCTTCATTGGTATTGCGGAGCTCGGCCTGGCGCAAACATTGGTGCTGGGATGCGCCGGGGTCCTGGTGCAGTGCCTTTGGAAACCCAAGCGCCGGCCCGCGTTGTACCAAATCGTCTTCAGCCTCGCCAGCATGGCGTTGGCCATCCTGATCGCCTACTCTTTCCACCACGCGCCGTGGTTGCACCGGTTTGACCGGAGCAGCCCCCTCCTGCTGATCGCGACCGGGCTGATTTATTTTGGCGCGAACACGGCCCCCATCGCCGGCGCCATATCGCTTTCCCAAGGAAAGCGGTTCGGCGGGACCTGGTATAACTGCTACTTCTGGTCGTTTCCGTTCTATCTAGTGGGCGCTTCGGTGGCGTGGATCATGAGCACCGTCAGCCGGCAGTTGGACTGGCGAAGCTCCGCGATGCTACTGCCCGTAATCTACCTGATCTTCCGGTCGTACCGGTTATATCTGGGGCGGCTGGACGACGAAAAGCGCCACCTGGAATCGATGGCGGCCCTGCATTTGAGAACCATCGAGGCGCTGGCTCTGGCCATTGAAGCCAAGGACCACAAGACGCACGAGCACCTGCAGCGCGTGCGCACGTATGCCGTCGAACTGGGCAAGGATATGGGGCTGGCGGGCGGAGATCTGGAGGCGCTGCGGGCGGCGGCCCTGCTGCACGATATCGGGAAGCTGGCGGTGCCCGAACACATCATTTCGAAGCCGGGCCGGCTGACGCCCGAAGAATTCGAAAAAATGAAAATTCACCCCGTGGTGGGCGCCGAGATCGTCGAGCGCGCAGCCTTTCCCTATGCCGTCGCGCCCATAGTGAGGGCGCACCACGAGAAGTGGGACGGCACGGGATACCCGTACGGGCTGCAGGGCGAGGAGATTCCGTTGGGAGCCCGCATTCTGACGGCGGTGGACTGCCTGGACGCGCTAGCCTCCGACCGGCAATACCGACGCGCTTTACCGCTCGATCAGGCCATGGGCGAAGTGGAAGCGCTCTCCGGGCGAAGCTTCGATCCGGCCGTGGTGAAGGCATTGAAGCGGCGCTACATCGAACTCGAAGGTATGGCGCAGGCCCAGCCGGTCGAATCAGCCAAACTGTCGACGGACGTCAAAATCGAAAAAGGCGCCGAACCCGAGGCCGGCTTTGAAAGAACCCCTCCACCGGCGGCGGCCGGCAGCGAGCACGATTTTCTGGGCTCGATTGCGGCGGCGCGCCAGGAGGTTCAACTGCTGTTTGAACTGGTGCAGGAGCTGGGCAACTCCCTCAGCATGGACGAAACTCTCTCGGTGGTGGCGGTGCGTTTGAAGAAGATCGTTCCCTACGACTCTATCGCCATCTATGTGCGCAACGGTGAAAAGTTGATTCCACGTTATGTCAACGGCGACGATTTCCGGCTTTTCTCATCGCTCGAGATACCTATCGGCGAGGGTGTTTCCGGCTGGGTGGCGGATACCGGGAAGGCCGTGGTGAACGGAAATCCGGCGGTGGAGTCGGCTTACGCCGCGAATCCGGCGAAGGTAGGCACGATGCGGTCGGCGCTGGCGGTTCCGCTTGACGGCCCGCGCGGAGCGATCGGCGTGATGACGCTTTACCTGGCGGAACGCGACGCTTTCTCGCGCGACCATCTGCGCATCCTGCAAGCCATCAGTAATAAAGTATCGCAGGCCATCGAGAATGCGCTCGTCTTTCAAAAACTGGAAGACTCCGCCACCACCGACTATCTTTCCGGACTGCCCAATGCCCGGTCGCTATTCCTGCGTCTGGATAGCGAACTGGCGCGGTGCAAGCGCAGCGGGGAGCCGCTTTGCGTAGTGGTTTGCGATCTGGACGGCTTTAAGCAGGTGAACGACCATCTCGGGCACTTGGAAGGCAACCGCTTGCTGAAGCTGGTGTCGGAAACGCTGCAAAGCCAATGCCGCGAGTACGACTACGTGGCCCGTATGGGCGGAGACGAGTTCGTGCTGCTGTTACCGGGCGGCAGCCGCGACTCGATCCTGGCGCGCATCGATGAGCTGCGGCAGATCGCCATTGAGACCGCCATCCCCGCCCACACCGTGGCCATGAGCGTGGGCGAGGCCTGCTATCCGGACGATGGCTCCGATGCCGAAGAGTTGCTGGCGGCGGCGGATAGGCGGATGTATTCCGCGAAGCAAGCCAGGCGGAAGGTCGGGGTGATTCCGTTTCCGCCGGTTACAGTAGAGACGCTCTACGTAGCCCCGCGAGTGGCGGGTATGGGCCGGTGACAATTTGTGGGGTAGCCAGTATCGGCTGCAAGCCGGCTTTCAGCCGGCTTGGGCGCGCTCAAAAGCGCGCCTGCAGGCAGGATTGCCCGCCCCACTTCTAAGAACGGACCCCGCGTACCAACGCGCGCACCACCATCCGCAGGCGGTCTGGCCACGGCAGACGAGCTAAATTCACGCGCACTACGCCGTTAGTGAAGTAAGTCTTGCGCGAGTAGTCGATTGTGACGTCCACTACCACCGGACGCTTCGCCTCGGTGAGAACCATTGCCTGGCGGAGGACGGAGTCGATTTCCGCGTTCCTGGCCAGCATGAGATACTCGACGCCTACGGCGCGGCAGAACGCGGGCAGGTCGTAATCCGGCAGCTCGCTGCAGCTCTTGCGGCCCAGCGCGGTCTGCTGGAATTGGGCGATCTGGGCCAGTTCACGGTCGCGCAACAGCAGTACCATCACGGGCAATCGGTTTTGCGCGGCGGTCAGCAACTCCAGGCCGGTCATCAGGAATGCGCCGTCGCCCGCCAGCGCCACCACCGGGCGGCCGGGGCACGCCAGCGCCGCTCCCAAAGCCGCCGGCACCGCGTAACCCATGCATGAGTAATCGATGGGCGCCAAAAAGGACCGGGGCTGGTCGAGCCGCAGGCACTCTACGGCCAGGAACGTGCCATTTCCGCTATCGGTAGTATAAATGGCTGAGGGTCCGGCTAACTCCTGTATGGCTTTGAGTAACTGGGGCGGTGTGACCTTTTCGGCGTCGGCCGGCGCGTCCCAACCCGACCATACCTTCGCGTGTCCCGTGCGGATGGATTCCCTGAGTTCCGGGTCGGCCTTGCGCGCCGGCAGGTTACTCAGCAACGCCGCGATAAATGGAGCGGCGTCGGCAACTACGGGTAAGTCGGCGCGATAATTCTTATCCAGCGACCCAGGATTAATATCCACGTGGACTAACTTGCCGGGCATCTCCAGGCCATAGCTTCCGGTGCCGACTTCGGAGAAACGGCAGCCGATGGCCAGGGTCAGGTCGCAGCCCTTGGCAATCTTCTGCACAAAGGGAGGCGCGGACGCGCCGAATCCGCACCACAGCCACAAAGGATGACTCTCGGGAAAGATGCCCTTGCCTTCGAAGGTGGTAGCTACGGGCGCTTCCATGCGCTCGGCCAGCGCCACGAGATTTGCGCCCCCGCCGGCGGCTCCGAGACCGAGATACAGCAGCGGATGGCGCGCGGCGGCGAGGAGGGCGCGGGCCTGGTCGAGGCCGGCGGCGGGGAATGCGGAAGCCGCGTCCGGCTCCTCTCGATAGGCGTCCAGGTCCACATCGTGGCGGAAGATGTAATGCTCGGCGGGAACTTCCACGAATACCGGCCCGGCGGGGGCGGCACGCGCAATGCGGCAGGCACGGCGGATGGTGGCGTAGAGGTCCACACCTTTTTCGATCAGGAACTGCGCCTTGGTTACGGGACGCGCGATGGCCTGTTGATCGACGGCGTGAAGTTGAAACGCTTTGCCCGTGTCGCGACGGATGCCGCATGCCAGCACCAGCATAGGGATGTTATCCAGATAGGCCTCCGCGATTCCCGAAAGCGCGTGCGTAAGCCCCGCGCCCGGCACTACGTTGGCCGCGGCCAGCATGCCGGAGGAGCGGGCCACGCCATCGGCCATAAAGGAAGCGCTCTGCTCGTCGGTGACCAGGATCGGTCGAACCTTGGTGGAGCGGGCAAGCGAGTCGTAGAGTTCGATATTGTGCGTTCCGGGAATGCCGAAGGTGAAGGGAATGCCTTCGTCTTCCAGAGCGCGCACCACGATGTCTGCGCCGGTCATTTTCATAGGAGCGCGGGGACCTCCTCACGGATGCGCTGGGCCACACGGTCGGCCAGCGCCATGATGGTGACGTAGGGATTAATCTCGAGCGAATTGGGAAAGAGGCTGGCGTCCGCCACGTAGAGCCACGGCAGGCCGTGCACGCGGCCATAAGAATCCGTGACGGAATCGTGCGGACCGCCGCCCATGCCGCAGCCGCCTTGCGGATGCGCGGCGGATACGGGCGTCTTACCGGGCTGGAATTCAGCGGTGGCGGCGATTTCAGGCAGGCGCGCGGCGTCGGCTGCCTCGATCGTCGGGTTGCGTGCGACGGGCATGTGGACGCGCACCGCTCCCGCCGCAAACAGGATCTTCGCGGACGCGACGGCGCCGCCAATCAGTCCATGGATGGCTTCCTGCTGGAAGCGGTAATGCACCACGGGCCGGCCGGCTTTGTCGATCGCGACGCGATTGCAGGAATCCGCTTCGTCGCAAGCCAGCACCAGGATCATCTGCAGGCGCGGGAAGGCCCGCATGAAGGCGCCGTGCGGAGCGCCGAATCCCGCCAGACTCTTGGCCGTGATGAATGGGAAGTACATGCAGGTTTCGAGGACAAAGTGCTCGCTCTCGGCGAATTGATCGACGTAATAGCTTTTGGGAAACCCTACGAAATTGGTAATCGGGCGCGCGTGTTCGCCCACGATGATGAACGCGGGATGCGTCGTAAAGCCGTTGCCCAGCCGCGGCAGAGTGCGCTGCATTCCCGAGCGCAGCAGCAGCGCCGGCGTATTCACGGCGCCCGCGCACAGCACCACGATCTTGGCGTCGATCTGGTAATCGCCCGGCTCCCACGGCGAGGGATCGCCCTTAGCGCCCGCGGGCTTCGCGGTGACGCGCGCGGCCAGCGTCTTCTCGCCGACCGTCAGCACGTGGCAGCGCGTGATCACTTCGACGCCGTTCCGCTCGGCGCGCGGCAACTGCACGCGGTCCGTGCCCTGCTTGGCTTGATTGGGGCAACCCAGGTTGCAGAGGCTGGAGCCCCGGCAGCCTTTGATATTGACCGGGAACTGTTGCACGTTGTAGCGCAGCTTGCGGCAGCCTTCGGCGAACAGCTTGTTGTTCTCGTTGATGAGGCGGTCGTCTAAGAGGTGCGCGTGGTTTTGGGCCATGAACTTGCAGGCGCGGCAATCCAGATCGGCGTGCGTGAGGCCCGGCACGTTCCACTTGTCGATAACGCGCTCGGGCGGCAGCATGGACGTGCCGGTGTAGACCACCGTGGAGCCGCCGTAGGCGCAGCCGAACGCGATGGTCATGGCGCCGTCGGCGGTGAGGAATCCGCCGCCATCCTCGTAGAGCGCGCCGGCCATTTCCAGCTCGCGGCCGGTGAATTCATCGTCGCGCAGGCGGGGGCCCTTCTCCAACACGGCGATGCGCAGACCTTGGCAGCAGAGCGGGGAGAGTTCCTGGGCGACCGTGCCGCCGCCCGCGCCGGATCCTACGATGACGATGTCGTATGAGACCCGCTTCACCGGAGGGCCTCCCAGCCTCGGGGACTGGCGGCGTATCCGATAGCCTGGGCAGCCTGCGGCCTGCCGTAGTACCCGGCCAGGACGATGGTGCGCAACCCCCAGAAACCCACGCGGATCTTCCGGATGCGATCGTTTTGCAGGCGCGCGAGCACGTGTGTGCGCGCCGCCGGATTCAATCGCGTGAAGGGGCGGCCGTAACGGAGGACAGGCAGCCATTGAATCGCGCGGAGGAAGATGCGGAGCCGGCGCTTGAGCGATTCAGGACGGTCGAGCAGGAGCGCTTCGATTACTTGATGGATGTCACGCCAGCCTTGGTCGTCGAGCGCCGCGGCTTCCGGAACGATGGTCGAAACCACGGCGCGGAAGACGGCGGGGTCCGGGTTCAGCGGCATTCTAGTTCACGGTATCACGGGGGCGACGTATAAGCGGGCATTTGGGAGGGGCGGCGAAAGGCTGATCTGCCGGGACGCGAGCGCGTTTGTCGGTGCCGACCCAGGCCAACTTCCCGGAACCGGGCACATGGTTCCTTTGGCGCACTTCCGCGGGTCGGGCGCTATGCGGCAAAGTGGAATCCTGGATAAAACGGGCCACGCTCCCACAAGGGCCCTTTTCGCCCGCCCAGTGCGAAATCATGCTAAAAAAGATTAAGCGAAGAAATCGGTCGACGACTTGGTGCACAGATGAGAATTATGCTGAGGGAATTCTGCCTATCGTGAACCTAGATGAGTATAAGGTTCATTTTGCTAAGTGGGACAAACACAATCAACCACTCGACGTGTGCGCGAAAGACCGACAAGAATGGCAGGGCTGGCAAGAATACTGGCCCGGTCGAGACGATTTCAACCGGCCGCTGATATTTTCCCTTGCCAACTTCTATCATGAGCCGGCGACATGGCTCTTCGGGGGTGTCTTCAGAGTTCTCGCTATCCAACGGACCACTATGAAGCCGAATTAGCTGAAACAGCCGCCGGATTTATCGGCAGACTGAAATTGCGCTCGTCATATAATTCTCGCTTGGTAAGGGTAAACATGGAGAGCCAGTACGATGATTTCGAGGTTGTCGAAATTCTACGAGAGCCTTATACAGGGCGGCCCTTCCCGGGCTACGAAGACATCGAACTATCATTCGAGGAAATCGAGACCCTTGTTCGCAACAGCCGTCCTGACTGGAAGGCGGCGCTTGAAAGCGTCAAAGGCATTTACCTAATCACTGACGCGCTGACAGGCAAACGATATGTCGGTTCGCCTTATGGTGAAGGTGGAATCTGGTCGCGATGGTCCGCTTATGTTGAGACGGGGCATGGCGGGAATGTCGATTTACGGTCGCTAGTGACTACCCCAGACCTTAATTATTGCCGTTCTAATTTCCGGTTCGCCCTACTTGAACACAGGCCCTTCCGGGCCGCTGACGAGCAAATCATCCAGCGGGAGAATTCCTGGAAGCGTCTCCTTCTAACCCGTGGCGACCAAGGCCTCAATCGCAACTGAAGCATCACAATCAAAATCAAGGATCCAACTCTGAGGAAGTTCCTCCGTGAGCCGTTTTGCCGCTCAGGGGTCCAGGAACAGCGTTCGAGGAAGTTGGCGGATAAGGCATCGGAAGCGGGCTTGGCGACGCTAATGGGCTGAATCGCAGCAGGTTGACGGGCAGCCCGGCCGAAGTGATGGTAGTGGATCCGCCCCGATCTCGACGCTTCTTTCCAGATCGTCAAGAAACCTTCCGGAACTCCTCGCGGATCACACGCCGCAGAGTGTCCTCCAATTCGGGAGCGGCCTTCTTGCCCTCCACGTGATCGCGCAACACCTTGTTGATAACAGTCTGATAGTTGCCGCCGCCCGCGCGCTCCACTTGATCGCGGAAGTAATCCAAAACGTCGCAATCCAGCCGGATCGTGATACGCTCCTTACCCGGCGGCACCGGGAGCACCGGGCCGCGTTTGCCTTTGCTGAAGTCGTAGGTTTTCATTGATTTTCGTATTCCTCCCGCTCGTGACGTTCGGCGCGCCGGGCGGAAATCGGCCGGATGTCGTCTCCGCGCCAGGTGTAGACGACAACGAGTATTCGTCCGGCGGCGTCGGCAGCCATGCGCCGCCGAAGAACGCCAGAGAGCGGGTTCTGGAGAACCCGCGCAGGCATGGAGGCCCACCCCACTTACTCCGGGCCGGACGAGCCATCCAGCGTACAGTGATACAGGTCCGGCAACCGCCAGCCCCGGTAAGCGATCGAGGTACTCACGCCTTGGAACTGGTACACATCTGTTCCGCCCGGCGTGAACTCGGTATTCTGCACTTCAATCGTGCCGTTTCCGAAAAGAATATTGCCCGACATGAACATATAGTCTCCATCCTGGAGAAGCTGGGCGCTGCCCAGAGACTGAGAGTACGCCCCCAGATCGAAATTCACTTGCAGAGTGGCCACCAGGCTGGTTTGGTCTATGTTCCAAACCTGGCCTCGGCTATCACCGCCTTGTTGGGCGTGCCGCGTATCCCCGTTATCGTAAACCATCAGCGTCTGCTCTCCATCGTTTATAAAGCCGGCGTCATGCTGGCCGGAAAACCACGGATAAGGCTCCCCCAGAGTGCCGCTCAGCGTAAAGTCTCCGTCCAAACCGAGACGCCAGAGAATGCCGTTGGTCCCAGTTCCGTTGTTGTAGTCGATTTTCACGATCCAGTCCTGGTCCCGCAGCGATACCAGCAGGTCTCCATCGCTGGGCAGGTATTCCAGGCTGTTGGCGTGCAGCCAGTCGTTGGCGGGGGTCGAAAGCAACTTCTGCGGGCAGCCTCCCTGTCCATTCTTCGTGCACACGATGTCTCCCGGACGGTCGATGTCCAGGCAGTTACTTCCGCTGCACGCGTGATCGAAGGAATTCCAATAGCCGAGTACCTGGAAGTTGTCGTCCAAGACGACGATCAGCGCACCGATAATATCGATCGGGGAAGCGGAGCCTTGGGTACCCGCCGGGAAGATTTTCTGTACATATCCTATGACCATGGTTTCGCCGTTGTCCAGACGGACGGCGTCATGGTTGAATCCGCTGAGCGGATCTGTGAGGCCCAGGGCCGTAAGTTGCTCGTAGACCCGGTCGCAATTCGTCTCGCGGACCGTGTTGCCGGCCAGATCGTACTCGCGCACAACTTCTCCCCGGGTAAAATTGGGCCCCCAAACACCAGTGCCGGTGCCCTGCCCATTGGCCAGAGCCAGCATGGTTCCGCTCGGCACCGGCCGCGCTAACTGCACACTCTGCGCATAGTACCAGATGACGCTGGCGTTCAGATCCGTGGCTATGGGAAAGTCCGGCGGGTCTGCGAAACCCGTCAACGCGACTGGTTCGGCGGTGTCGGTTTGGGGTCCGGGCTTCACCGGCACGCTCAAGGTTGGGAAGTGCAGAGACGTGGGAATCGCTCCAGTCGTAAAAGATACGGGCGGTCCGGGCTTCACCTTTCCCCCAGTATCGACCTGGTATGTCATCACGTAGGTCTGGCTAGCCGCCATCCCAGCGATGTAGAAATTCATCGTGCCCCCGTGGCAGGGTCTCGCATCGGTGGTGCTTTGCGCGGCCGACCCCTGCTGTTGAAAGACAACCGACATCGTGCTGCCCGCCGGACAGCTCGGCGCGCTGAACAAGGCAACCAAAGGATTGGCGGTCGTGGCGGCGACCGGCTGCGTCCCCGTCACCAGGGGCTTGGCGACAAACGCAACCACCTGTTGGGCGCTCGTGCCGGCCAGATAGTCTCTGGCGGTAAGACGCAAGCGATAAGTGCCTTCGACATAGTTAGGCGTCCAAGTAAACGTCTTTTCCAGATCGAAGTCGCGCATCACACTGAAATTGGAAGCGCCGGGCAATTCGACTTCCCACTTATAAGTCAGCGGCCCTGGATCGGAGTCCGATGCGGACGCGCTCAAATGCACCGTGGTCCCCAGGAGTTGCGGCGATGCGGGAGAACTATTCAGTTTTACGTTCGCGATCGCGGCATAAAGAGAGGGTGACAGGATGGCAACCGCCGGTAAGATGGCCAGAATAAAACGCAATGATCTTCGCATATGATTTCGACCCAACGAATCGGCCTAGTATAGCATTCGCCCAGTGGGGCAGCGCCATGCGCGCCACCAGCCAGTACCATTACGCGGGGTCGATCCGGTAGACCCACTCGGGCGTGTTGACGCTCCCCGCGTTGGCCCGCTCGATCACGGCGTCTACCAGCTTGCGGTCGGGCGCCAGCGAACATACCGGATCCGTGGCGCTGGCGTCGCCGGTGAGCAGCAAAGCCTGGCAACGGCAGCCGCCGAAATCCTCGTGACGGCGGTCGCAGCTCCGGCACGGATCGGGCATCCAATCTTCGCCGCGGAAGCGCTGGAAGGCGGCGGATTCTTCCCAGATCCAGCGCAGCGGTTGCGACTGGACATTCTCGAACGTTAGCCCCGGAATGACGCCCGCGGCGTGGCACGGCAGCACGAAGCCCGCCGGGTCGATGAGAATCAGCGAGCGTCCCCAACCGCCCATGCAGGCTTTCGGATAGCGCGCGTAATAATCCGGCGGGACGAAGTCGATGCGCATGCGCCCCTTCAGCCGCAGTTGGTGCGCCTGCACGGCGGCGACGCAGGCTTCAAGCTGCCGGCGCGTGGGCATCAGCCTCTCGCGGTTCTCGATGGCCCAGCCGTAATATTGCACGTTGGCGATTTCGAGGCGATCCACGCCCAGCCGCTCGGCCATCGCGACGATGGATTCCAGCCGGTCCAGGTTCTGGCGGTGCACCACGGCATTGAGTGTGAACCCGATTTGCCGCTTGCGCACGATTTCCGCCAGCGCCAGTTTGCGGACATGTGCGCGTGCGCCGGCGAATTCGTTGGCGGGCGCTTCTTCCGCATCCTGAAAACTGAGTTGCAGGTGGTCGAGTCCGGCGTCGATCAGGGCGTCCAGCTTCGGCTCAGTGAGGCCGATGCCGGAAGTAATCAGGTTCACGTATAGGTTCGCGGCGCGCGCCGCACGGACCAGTTCCTCCAGATCCGGACGCAGCACCGGCTCGCCGCCCGTCAGATGGACGTGCAGCACGCCGAGTTCGGCCGCTTGGCGGAAGACGCGCGTCCAATCGGCGGTGGCCATCTCCCCGCCGCGCGGCTGCATGGCCAAAGGATTTGAGCAGTAGACGCAATGCAGCGGGCAGCGATGCGTGACTTCGGCGATCAACGCTTGCGGCCGCATTCAATCCACCACAACGATACGCCGCGCGACGAGGCGTTCCAGGAACGCGGCGGATTCGGCTTCCACGAGCGCAGCGTCGGGTGCGGCAAACTCGACGCCCAATTCGCGCACGATGTCCGCGAAAGTGCGGGAGCCGTCGCATCGCCGCAGGATTTCCGGCCCCGGACCGCTCAAGCGCAGGACTCCCTCCGGGATCAGCAGCACCGATCCCTGTGCCGGGTCTTCGGAGAGACGGCAACCGCGCGCGAGCCGGGGAATGCTGGCAGCGGTCATGGTTGGAACGCTCCGGGCGGCGGCCAGCCCGGCTGCACATACGCAAAATACAGCGCGTCGAGCTGCGCCCAAAGAATGTCGCACTTGGCGCGCAACGCCGCGATTACCGATTCCTGTTGCGCGCGCGTGGCGGCCTGGCGCGTGACCCAATCGAGGGTGAAGTTGGCGTCTTCCGGGGCCTGCGTCAGGCGCGCCTGGAAGTACGACAAGCCCGGCTCCAGCCACGCATAATACTTGCGCATCGCGTCCATACGCAGGGCGATCAGCCGGCCGGAAAACAACTCCGTCAACGAAGACGCGGCGGCTTCGAGCAGCGTGCCGCGCGAAACCAGGTTGAGATATGCATCCACGGCGTAGCGCGTGCCCGGCAGGATCTCGCGGCCGGCGATCACGCGTTCGCGATCCAGCCCCGTCGCCGACGCCAATTGCAGCCAGCGCTCGATGCCGCCTTCTCCGGCCTTGTTGCCGTCGTGATCCACCACGCGTTTGCGCCAGGCGCGGCGGAACTCCGGATCGTCGGAGCGGGAAAGAATAATGGAATCCTTGATCGGAATGCGGCTCTGGTAGTAATAGCGGTTCAAGGCCCACGCCTGCAACTGGCCGCGCGTGAGCAGGCCTTCGTGCATCCGCAGGTGAAACGGATGCCGGTGGTGATAGAACTGGTCGCCCACGGATTGCAGGCGGGCGTGCAGTTCGGCGGCGGTTAAGAGTTCCGCGGCATCGCTCACAGGGGGGCTCGTTTGGGCGGTCATAATTCTATTGTCATCCCGTCGCAGGCCACTTCCCAACCCGCCTCGCTGACCGCGCGGTACTCCGCGCTATCTGCATCCAGAATCGGATTCGTGTTGTTGATATGCAGGAAGACCTTGCGCGGGCGGTGCAACGCGGCAAGGCGTTCCAGGCTGCCGCCTGGGCCGGAAATCGGCAAGTGCCCCATGGCTCTTGCCGTGCGCGCTTCGCGCCACACGCGGATGAATTCGTCGTCCGACCAGAAGGTGCCATCGAGCAGGACCAGGTCGCTCCGTTCCATGCGCGCCAGCAGGGCGTCGTCGATTTCGGGAACGCCCGGAAGGAAGAGCAGGCCGCGTCCGCCATGGTGGATCGCCAGCCCTACGACGGCTTCGTCCGCGCGGCAGCGCGCGAGCCTGTCGGCACCCACATAACTGGGATATCCGCCCCCCATGGGAATCGCTTCCACCTGCACGCCGGCTTCGACTTCAAACGGCGCGCCGGGGGTTACAGTGCGCCACTCGACCTGCCCTTCGGCGCGATGCAGCATTTGGAACATGCTGTTGTCCTCGCGCAGAATGTCGCGCACCGAGGCCGTGGCATACACCGTAAAGGAATGCATCTCGCGCAACAGGAGCAGTCCAAGCGACTGGTCGACTTCCGCACAAGTAAGGATAACGGATGCAATGGGGGAATCGCGCAGGCCTTCGCGCGGATGCAGGCAGGGATTCCCCGCGATCTGTTGGGTCAGATCGGGAGAAGCGCCCAACAGGTGCCATGCGCGGCCATCCGCGCTTACGGCCACCTGGATTTGACTGCGCGCTTTGGCGCGCAAGGTTCCGGCGCGAAGCCGGCGGCAGTTATTACAATTGCAGTTCCACTGCGGGAATCCGCCGCCGGCCGCTGCGCCGAGTACACTCACCAGCACGCTAGATTTCAGCCGCTGCGTAGGAATTAATTTCGGCACTGACGGAGACTTCTTCGAATTCCGGTGTTGTCCAGTTCACGCTTTCCTCCTATGGGGAAAGTATACCACTTGTGGTGAACTGGAGGAAGACCATGCAGTTTGACGCTCTGCGCGCCCTGCGCCATCGCGATTTTCGCCTGCTGTGGGTGGGCCTGTTCGTCTCGGCCGTGGGCACCTGGATGCAAATCGTGGCGCAAGCGCTGCTGGTTTTGCGGCTGACAGGAGGTTCCGCGCTGGCGCTGGGGACTGTTTCGCTGGCGCAAGCGGCGGCCTTCTTCCTGTTCGCCCCGGTGGGCGGCGCCATGGCGGACCGGCTCGATAAGCGGCGGTTGCTGATCGTCACGCAAACCTTCCTGCTGCTGCTGGCGGCCGGATTGGGTGCGCTGACCCTCGCGGGGCTCGTCCGGCTGTGGATGGTGGTGGTGACGGCCTTTTGCGGAGGCGCCGCGTTGAGCTTCGATCAGCCGGCGCGCGCGTCGCTGATTCCCTCGCTGGTGCCTCCGGGCGACTTGATGAACGCGGTTTCGCTGCAATCGATTATTTTCAGCGGCGCTTCCACGTTTGGCCCGGCGCTGGCCGGCGTGATGGTCGCCGTCATCGGATACGCGGGCAACTTCTTTCTGAACGCGGCCAGCTACGTGGCGGTAATCGTGGCGCTGATCGGGCTGCACGCGGTGGAACGGCCGGCGCGCGCGACGCGGGAACCGTTGTGGCGGTCGGTGCGCGCCACGCTGGCTGCGGCCGAGCGGGATACCGCGCTGCCTGGGATTCTGGCCGGCTATGGGGCGCTGCTCTTTCTGGGACCCTCGCCCGCCGTGATGCTGCCGATCTTCGCGTTGCGGGTGCTGCACCTTTCGGCTGCGCAGATGGGCTTCCTGTTTTCGGCTGTCGGCGTGGGGACCATTCTCGGCGGACTGGCGGTGGCCTCGTTGGGGGACTTCCGCCACAAGGGCCGACTGTTTCTGGCAGCCGTCCTGATCTGGAGCGTGGCGCTGGGAGCGTTTGCGGCAAGCACGGCGGTGTGGCTGTCGGTGGCGGCGTTACTGATGCTGGGCGCCGCGCAGAATGCGGCCGGAGCGACTGCGGTGACGTTGATGCAGACGCGCGTACCGGCGCAGATGCGCGGGCGCATCATGAGTCTGAATACGCTGTTGGTGATGGGGGTGCGGCCGCTGGGGGATTTTCCGGCGGGCGCGCTGATCGGGGCGATGGGGGGTCCGCTGACGGCGGGGGTGAGCGCGGCGCTTACCGGGATTTATGGGGTGTTTTTGGCGGTCCGGCGGCCGGGTCTGCGGGATGCTTGATGGGCGCGCCGATTATGATCGACTTGCAGCTTCCCAAACTGGACGTCGCGGGTTCGATCCCCGTCTCCCGCTCATCTCCGAAAATCGTCCCGCATCTTTTCTGACCGCCGCCGTATCAACTTTATCTGACCGTGATGGTAGCCCTCGTGCCAGAGCATGTGCTGGAGCAGGAGGATCGGGTGGTCGTAGTGCAGGTTCATGTCCCGGCCTTCCTCCACCCTGCTCTCTACCGCGTCCCGCACTGCCTTGGCGCTGTCGTTCAGCATCTGCGCGATGCGGCCGGGGCCGCGCTCGGCCACCCACTCTGCCTCGGGCAGGTTTCCGGCGAACTCGGGGGCGTCCTCGAAGACGAACACAAGCCGCACATAGTGGATGTGCGTGAACATCTCCGCGACGGATGGGCTGCCCTCCATCGCCCTCGTCTCCAGCCCGCCCTCCGGGAGGGCGCCGAGCAGGAGCAGGATGGGCGTTGTTCCGGTCCCAGGAGTCCAGCAGAGCCTCCAGCAGGCTTTGGTCTGGCGCGTCCGGCATATCCACACCCCTTTTGTCGACGCGAAATCGCGGCGAATTTTTAATGCTGACACTGCATTCGCCGCCCAGTCAAGCAACGATAGCCAAGCGCAGGGAAAAACGTGACACAAACGTGACACTTTCCGGGCTGGATCCACACAATCGTCGCGTACTGTTAGAGGAGAGGAGGCCGCTCGTGATGCGCTTTGCTTTTGGCCCATTCCAAATCGACGCCGTGCGAAAGGAACTGTTTCTGAATGGAGTGCACCTCGACCTCCATCACAAAGCGTCTTTCGGCGCCTTGCTCG
>Ga0302324_100002122_pt1 | contig 46763 bp, 47 predicted proteins | sample Palsa_T0_1_FD_201949 | JGI IMG/M metagenome (GOLD analysis project Ga0302324, IMG submission 201949) | Peat permafrost microbial communities from Stordalen Mire near Abisko, Sweden - Palsa_T0_1 | ecosystem: Environmental > Terrestrial > Soil > Palsa > Peat permafrost | place: Sweden: Abisko... | reverse complement strand
GACAGATCGAAGTTGATCAGGCCGGGCTGGACGGTGGCCCGGCGGTTGGCCGCGTCGAGCGACAGCACGCGATTCATGCGTGAAAACGAAAGGACCACGCCGCCGCTCGTCGGTACGGAGCCGCCGCACAACCCGGTGCCCGCGCCGCGCGCAACGATCGGCACGCCGCACGCGGCGGCGATGCGCACGACCGCGCTGACCTGGCGCGCGTCGCTCGGTGCAGCCACGATAAACGGCACCGAGCTTTCAGCGTACGCGTCGTACGCATACGCAGCCAAGTCTTCGGCGGCGAAGCGTACGTTCTTGTCACCGAGCGCACCGATCAGCCGCTCGCGCAACTCCGCACCGGACGAAGCATCCATCGTCTCACGACGCTTTGGAACTGCGCGCGCCTTGTCCTCCGTACTCGGCGCGGGTTACGCGTACAACAGAAATCGTTCGCGTAGTGCGACGAACGCCCGGGTGGCCGTTTCCCACTGCGCAAGGATGGCGCCCGGATCGAGCCCATCTTCGAGTCCGCGCCGCAAGGTGTCGGTGCCCCAATCCCGGTCGAGCGCGGCCGCACTGCTGATCGAAATCGACGCCGGATCGATCTTTCGTACGGCGCACAAAATCTCGACTGCCGTGCGCACCGCTCGGTACGCGAGCCGGTCGACGACGACAAGCTCGACGCCGGAAAGCGTCTTCCCTTGCCAAAAACCGGAGATCGGTGCCCACGAAGCGGCCCGAAAATGAATGCCCGGTACGGCGCGCTCGTTGAGGTATTCGGCCAGACGAAAACCGTCGAGTTTGTAGCCTCCGGCGTACTTGAAGGGCTTCGTGTAGCCCGTTCCGTTGTTGATGCCGGCCGAGTCGATCAAACCCGTCGCCGGGTACACGAGGGTCGTATCCCATTCCGGAATGTTGGGCGAGGTTTGCACCCAGGCAAGGCCGGTGTCGGGCCACAGCATCGCGCGCGTATAGTTCTTCATCGCGATCACGCGCAGCGTCGCGCCGATACCGAAGTGCACGTTGAACAAGCTTGCCAGTTCCCCGACCGTCATTCCGTGCCGAATCGGAATCGGGTACAGGCCGATGAACGACGAGAAGGCGGGCTCGAGCACCGGACCTTCGACGATGGCGCCGCCCATGGGATTCGGCCGGTCCAGTACCCAGACGCTCTTGCCGTACATTTTCGCCGCTTGCATGACGTAAGCGAGCGTTGAGATGTAGGTGTAGGTGCGGTCGCCGACGTCTTGGATATCGTAGAGCAGCACGTCGACGTCCGCCAGCATCGCCGCACTCGGCTTGCGAGTCGCTCCGTACAGGCTGTACACCGGCAAGCCCGTGTGCGGATCCGTGTACGATGGGACGTACGCCCCGGCCGCTTGATCGCCGCGCAATCCGTGTTCGGGCGAGTAGATCGAGCGCAGATCGATGTCCGGATTGCGCCGGATCGCATCGACGACCGTTTCGAGCTGCGAGGTGACGCCCGTTTGGTTGGTGACGACGCCGACGCGGCGGCCGCGCAATTCGTGCCAGACGTCGCGCAAGAACACCTCGTCACCCAGGGTGACCGAAGCGGGCGGCACGGGAGCCGCGCCGGCCGGCGCGGCAGCCTTAGCCGCGGTAAGGGCGGCGGCCGTGGTGACGGAGAGAAAACCGGCCCGGCGCATCAGACGAATTCCGGAACCGTTCCGGGTGGGATCAAGCGCGCGGCCGTCGCGAGTTCGAAGAGGGCATCGATCGCCGCCACCCCGTCTTCACCGATGTCGAACGAATAGTAGTTGACGTAAAGACCGATGTGCGCGCGCACGACCTCCGGCTCCATCTCGAAAGCATGTTCGCGAACGTAGGGAGCGACCGCGCTCTCGTGACCACGCGCGTACGCAAGGCTCTCGCGGACCGTCGCATCGATGCGCCGCCCTTCATCGAGCGAGAGATCGCGTCGCGCAAGGATCGCACCGAGTGGAATCGGATGTCCCGTTTCGGCTTCCCACCATTCACCCAAATCGACGACCGGCATCAAACCGCTCCGCTGGTACGTGAAGCGCGTTTCGTGGATGATCAAGCCGGCGTCCACCTCGCCCTGCGCGACGGCGTCGACGATACGGTCGAAGCGCATCGGCACGGCATCGATCGGCCGCTGCAAAGCAAGCCGTAGCAGCATGAAGGCGGTCGTCATCGCGCCGGGAATCGCGATGCGCGCGTGCGGCTTGAAATCGCGCAGGGCGGGCACCTGGCCATCCGCAGCTGGTTTCGCGAGCAAGAGCGGTCCGCAACCGCGGCCGAGCGCGCCTCCCGCGCGCAAGATCCGGTAGCGGTCGAGCAGATAGGGGATCGCTCCGTAACTAACCTTCGTCAATTCGTAGCGCCCTTCGCGCGCGGCTTCGTTCAGTGCTTCAACATCGTCGAGTACCACCTTCACCGCAGGCGCTTCCGCCAGCATACCGCGCGTCCAGGCCGCGAAGATGTACGTGTCGTTCGGGCACGGCGAATAAGCAAGTGAGAGCGCGGCGCCTGCGGGGTCGCTCACGGTCACTCCTTGGTCAGTTCGATGGTGCCATCGCTCGTCCAGGAACCGTCGGGCAGTTGCTCCTCGTCGTGAATGCTGAAAGTCCGCGCCGTCTCGCGCAGGATCGTCAGCCGGCGGTGATACGGATGCCCGTCGGCGTAGGCCGCGTCGCTCAGGAAGACCATCTTGTCACCCTGCCAACCATCGGCGGTCCAGATGCCATACGAGGGATTGTTCTCGAGCCGATTCAGAACGAAATGATGCGCGAACGGATCGTAGGTGAGATACAGGTAGTTATTCGCCTTTCCGTCGGCGCCGAAAATCCAACGGTTCTTCATCGTAAAGGCAAAGATGTAGGTGTCGTCGCGCGTGCGCCAGGTGCCGACGAGCCAACTGAATTGCGCGAGCTTGTCGATCGGATCGCGCAGGATCCGTTGGACCTCAGGATCCTTGGCGGACTGAAGGATGGTCGGCGGCAGCCCGCCGCTTGGCTGCAGCGCACCGCTCGGGTGCGGAGCGGGCGTCGCCAAGCGAAGCGGCGCCGGCGTCGCGATCGGTACCGGCGTAGAGGGCGGTCTGGTCGGAAGCGGCGCGGGCGTCGCTGAAGGTACCGTGCGGATCTTTTGTGGCGCTCGTGTCGCCGTCGGAATTGGAACGGGCGTCGGGGTGACGACGGGCGGGCGCGGCGTCGCACGCGGGGCCGGTGACGGAGACGGGCTCGGTGTGGGCGACGGCGCCGGCGACGGTGTTGGTGACGGTCCTTTGGCGGGATGACGGTGCGGACCGAAGAGCCCCGGCGGCCGCTCGGGCGCGGGCACCGGGGTCTGGGTCGGCGCCGCCGTGACGCTCGGTTCGTATTGCGCGAGAAGTGCCGGACGTTGTTGCGCGACCACCCGGGCCGGTGCGAGCGCCGCACCGGCACAGGCGGCGACAAGCAAGCTCGCGACGATCGGCAAAGATTTCAACTCGGACTCCTAAGGGGTGAGGCGGTCGAGAACGGCGTCGAGCGCGACGGCGGTCGCTCGAGCTCCGGCGGCAAAGTCCCATTCGCTTTGGTCGCGGTCGCCGACATAATTCGAAATGCCGCGCACTTCGAGCGCCGGTACTTGTGCGACCGCTGCGGCCCGCAACACCGAGAACCCTTCCATCGACTCGATGTGTGCGCCGTAGCGGCGGACAAGGCGTTGCGCCGTCGCGGCCGTCGTCGTCACTTGCGAGACGGTGATTCCGGTAGCGGTCGGCAGGCCGCAATCCGCGCAGCGCGCCAGCAGTCCGGCGTGCGCGCGCTCGCGTTCGATCAGCGTCGCGCCGCCCGGCAGCTCGAGCGGCGCGCCCCCTTCGAGCCCGAGATCGGCCAGCGTTTCGAGAGCGACGAGCACCGCTTCACCGATGCGGGCGTGCGGGCGAAACGCTCCCGCGATGCCGGCGTTCACGACGAACTCATAAGGTCCGAGCGCGAGCTTGCGAGCGGTTCCGAGCGCGGCCTCGACCGGACCGACGCCGCACGCGAAGACCTCGACGTCCGGACGTTGCTTGAAGTAACGCAGTTCGGGCAGCAGCGCGCAGACAACCAGAATCATCGTTCGCTCGCGCTACGGAATGCCGATGAATTTGTGCGTCTGCAAGCCGAGGCGAAAGCGAGCGGGTTCCGCCTTCGCCGCTTCGAGCGCGAGCGCAACATTGGGGCGCTTGTTGCCTTCGGGTTGCAAGAAGATGGGAAGCGCGCGAGCACTGAATGCGTCGAGCCACTCGCGCGGCACGCGTCCGTCGACGATCAGTTTGACTTCGTTTGCACGGGCGGCCATCTGCGGGTGCAGGCGCTCCTTCGGCGAGACGGTCAACCACACGTCGCCCGGCAGCTCGACGGCAATCGTGCCGTTCGATTCGATGTGAACGCGCCGGCCGTCGGCGCGCAGCGCCTCGATCAGGTCGGAGCTTTCGCGCTGCGCGAACGGTTCGCCGCCGGTCAGCACGACCATCGGACAACTCGCGCCAAGTTCCCGCACGCGCGCAACGATGTCTTCGCACGAGAGAAAGTCCTTCGTGCTATAGTCGGTGTCGCAGAAGCGGCAGTTCAAATTGCAGCCGGCCAAACGCACGAAGACCGCGGGCGTGCCGGTCCATGTGCCCTCGCCTTGGACGCTATAGAAGATCTCAGCGAGCGCGAGCATCTTGCGCGCTGACGACCGCGCGTGCGGTCCGCGTTTCCCAAACGACGATCTCACTTAAGCCCGGCAGCTTGGTTTCGAGCGCTTCCCAAATCCAGAGCGCAATGTGCTCGGCGGTCGGGTTCGGCATGAAATCGTTCAGTGACGAATGATCGAGCAAATCCACCACGAGCGGCTTGACGATCGCCGAGAGCTCGTCGAAATCAACGACCATCCCCTGCGCCGGCCCAGCTTGCTGCAGCGGCCCCGATACGGCAACCTCGAAACGATATGAGTGCCCGTGCAGGCGCGAGCATTTGCCGGGGTGATGGGGCAGCACGTGCGCTGCCTCGAAACGAAAGAACTTACGAATCTGCACGACTAGGGAAGGTTCGGCGGAGGCGCTACAGATCGCCTCCGGGCCCCATCGTCTCGAGCCGCTTTTTCACGTCCCCGAGGAAAGCGTTGGCGATCGTTCCGTCGATCACGCGGTGATCGAGCGACAGGCACATGTTCATCATCGAGCGGATCGCGATCGCGTCATCGATGACGACCGCTCGCTTCACGACCGCCTCCATTGTAACGATCCCGGCCTGGCCGCCCGTAATGATCGGTTTCGAAAGTATCGAACCGTTCGCGCCCGTGTTGTTGACGGTGAACGTCCCCCCGGCCAACTCGTCCGCTCCGAGTTTCCCGGTGCGTGCCTTCTCGATCAATCGGCCGGCCGCAACCGCGAGGCCGCCGATCGAAAGCGAATCGGCCTCACGGATGACCGGCACGATCAAGTTCGTATCGAGCCCAATCGCGATGCCGACGTTGATGTCGCGATGAATCTGAATTCCCTCGGCGGTAAAGCGCGAGTTGAGCAGTGGATTGCGCTTGAGTGCCTGCACGACGGCGTGGATGAAGAACGGTAGCAGCGTGAGCGAAAAGCCCTTCTCACGCGCAAAGCGATCTTTCTCGCGCGCCCGCCACGCCCAAACATTGCTGACGTCGACTTCAACCATCGTCCAAGCGTGCGGCGCCGTTGCGAGCGACTCGACCGTCCGCTCCGCAATGATCTTGCGAGCTTGCGATAGCGCCACGAGCGTGCCGGGCAGCGGCGCCGCATAGGTCGAGCGGGTCACGGGCTCCGCGCTTCCGGGAGCCGCGGCGGGCGTCGCCTTCGAACCGTTGGCCGCAGCCACGACGTCATTTGCGGTGATGCGCCCGTCGGTACCGGTACCGCGTATCGCTGCCAGATCGACCTGATGCTCGCGCGCAAGCCGTCTGACCGCCGGCGAAACACGACGCCCGCGGTCGGCTTCGCTCGAAGCGCCGCGTCCATTGCGAGCCGCTCCGTTGCCGTGCGCTACCGCCGGGATTGCCGCAACGCCCGGACCCGCTCCCGGCGCTCCATAGCTCGATGGCACGACCTCGGGCAGCTGCGCTACCGGTACGGCGGGCGCTCGGCTCGGCTCTGTCGCGGCCTCGGCGCCGATTTCGTCGATGATCGCGATGGCCGCGCCGGTCGCCACCGTCTCGCCTTCTTTGGCAATGATTTCGCGCAGCACGCCGCTGACCGGCGAGGGAACCTCGGCGTTCACTTTGTCGGTGGAAACCTCGACAAACGGTTCGTATTTTTCGATCGTGTCGCCGGGCTTCTTGAGCCATTGCGCGACCGTACCTTCAGTAACCGTCTCACCGAGCTGCGGCATCGTAATCGTCGTCGCCATGGTCAGTTTGCTTCCTTACGCCGCCGCGCGGCACCGCTCAGAACCGTATAAGCTCGCGCATCGAATCGGCCATCCGATCGGTCGAAATCATGAACTCTTCCTCGAGCGTTGCCGCGTAGCCCATCGCCGGGACATCGGGTCCGCACAAGCGGCGAATCGGTGCGTCGAGATCGAAGAAGGCCTCTTCGGCGACCATCGCGCTGATCTCGGCGCCGACGCCGCCGAACTTGTTGTCTTCGTGAATGATGAGCAGCTTGCGCGTCTTGCGGACGCTTGCGAGGATCGTGGTGCGGTCCATCGGACGAATCGAACGCAGGTCGATCACTTCGACCGACATGCCCTCGGTACCGAGACGTTGGGCTGCGTCGATCGCTTGGTGCACGTAAAGACCGTACGAGACGACGGTCAACTGGTCGCCGGGATGTTTGACGTCCGCCTTGCCGATCGGGATCGTGTAGTGCCCGGACGGCACCTCGCCTTTAACCAGACGGTAGGTTTTCTTGTGCTCGAGGAACAGCACGGGATCGGGATCGTCGATCGCTGCGTTCAGCAGACCCTTCATGTCGGCCGGAAACGACGGCGCTACGATCTTGAGTCCGGGCACGTGATAGAACAGCGCTTCTACCGATACCGAGTGCGAGAGCGCGCCGCGAACACCGCCGCCGTACGGCGTGCGGATGACGAGCGGGCAGGTGTAGTCACCATTCGAGCGATAGCGCGTCTTCGCGGCTTCGCCGACGATTTGGTTGAACGCCGGGTAGATGAAGTCGGCAAACTGAATTTCGGCGATCGGGCGCAGACCTTCCATCGCCATGCCGATCGCGACGCCGACGATCGATGCTTCCGCAAGGGGCGTATCGATGATGCGTTCGGGGCCGAATTCATCGATGAAGCCCTTGGTGATCAGGAAGACGTTGCCGCGAGCGCCCACGTCTTCGCCAAGGATGAGGGTGCGTTCGTCGTTCTTGAGTGCCTCGTGCAACGTCTGGCGCACGGCCTCGACGTTGTTCATGACCACACTTTTGGTCGAAGCTACAGCCATGGCTCGTGCGTCCCTTCGTAAACGTTTCGATAGAGTTCCGAGGGCAGCGGAAATGGCAGAGCCTCGGCTTTGTCGGTGACCGTGTTGACCTCGGCGAGGACGTCTTTCTTCAGCTGGGACGCATCGGCGGAGGTGATGACGCCGTGCTCGATCAGGATCCGTTCGAAACGCGGGATCGGGTCGAGATTGCGGTGGCGTTCGATCTCTTCGCGCGTGCGGTAGGTGCGGTCGTCATCGTCCGTCGTGTGGGAGAGAAAGCGGTAGCAGGTCGCCTCGACGAGCGTCGGGCCGCCGCCCGAACGGGCGCGGTCCAGTACGTCCTTGAGAACACCGTAAACGGCGATCGGATCGGAGCCGTCGACCTTGATGCCGGGGATTCCGTAGCCGGCAGCTTTCTCGATGATGTCCTTGACCACCATTTGACGCGCGCGCGGCGTCGAGATGGCCCACTCGTTGTTCTCGCAGAGGAAAACGATCGGGAGCGCGTGCACGGCGGCGAAGTTGATCGACTCGTGCCATTCGCCTTCGCTCGTGGCGCCGTCGCCAAAGCTGCAGAGCACGGCGCGGCCGCCGTCGCCACGGAGCTTCATCGCGTAGGCCGCCCCGACGGCGTGCGGGCAGTGCGCGGCGATGATCGAGCTGATGCTCATGATGCCGAGGCGCCGGCTCGTGAAGTGGCTCGGAAACTGGCGGCCGCCACCGGTTTCGGCGCCGCGGGCGAACATCGAGAGGAGGACCTCGAGCGGTTCGAGACCGATGCCGAGACAAAGGCCCATGTCGCGATAGTATGGGACCAAAACGTCCTTGCCGCGCTCGAAGGCCAAAGCGGCGCCCGCGTGGATGCCCTCGTGGCCCTCACTGCCGGTCGCAAACGGAATCTTGCCTTGGCGATTCAGCTGGAAGCCGCGGTTGTCGAGCATACGCTGAAGCAGCATGTTCCGCAGCATCCAGCGGAGCCGGTCGTCGCTCAGACCGTGCTGCTCGAGCGGCGGCGTCAGGATCGCTTTAGCCATCGGAAAGACCTCCTGCCCTCGGCTTCACGGGCACGTCTACGAGTCGATATGGTCGGAACTCTTTCGGATATCCTTTCAGGATGTGAAAACTCCCCCGAGCAGCCGGTAACAGTGACGCGCGATCGTGCGGTCTTCGTCGGTCGGGATCATCAATACGCGCACGGTGCTCGCGGAGCTTTCAATTGAGCGCTCGTTGCCGGCATTGGCCAGCGCGTCCAATTCGATTCCGAGGAAGCCGAGCTGCGCGCAAATTTCGGCCCGAATCTCAGGCGCATGCTCGCCGATGCCGGCCGTAAACACGAGCGTATCGAGTCCGCCGAGGGCTGCCGCCATCGACGCGATGTGTTTGCGTGCACTGTAACAGAAGAATTCGATCGCTTGCGCTGCGTTCGGCTCGCGCGCGCGTTCTTCCAACAGCTTCTGCATATCCGAGCTGATACCCGAGATTCCCAACAGTCCCGACTGCTCGTTGAGCAAGCGCTCGAGTTGGGCGGCCTCACCGTATTTCTGGTTTATAAGGTAGAGGAGGACGCCCGGATCGAGATCGCCGCAGCGGCTGCCCATGACGAGCCCCGCGGTCGGCGTCAGGCCCATGGTGGTGTCGACCGGCTTCCCGTCGCGAACGGCGGCGAGGCTCGCGCCGTTGCCGAGATGCGCGATGACCGTTCGGCCCGGCGCCCCATCGAGGGCGCTCACGATATATTCGAATGAGAGCCCGTGAAAGCCGTAGTTGCGCACGCCCTCGTCCCAAAAACTGCGGGGTAGCGGCAGCCGGCTCGCGCGCTCGGGCATGTCGCGGTGAAACGACGTATCGAAGCATGCGACTTGCGGCAGCTGCCCAAAGAGCGCCGCGATTGCGTCGATCGCGGCGATCTCCGCGCCGAGATGGAGCGGCGCGAACGGCAGGCTCTCACCGATATGCGCTCTGAAATCGGCATCGATCAGGCATGGCTCGAGATAGCGCGGGCCGCCCGAGACGAGGCGATGGCCGGCGCCGTCGAACGCCGAAAAGCCCTGCGCGGCAAATTTCTCGAGCGCCGCTCGTAATGCCGTTTGGTGATCCGGGAACTTGCCGCTCTCCTCGGCGCGACTCTTGTCGCCCGCCCGCAGCCAGATGCGACCGGCCGGCTGACCGATGTCCTCGACTGCCCCTTCGGCCAGCAGCAGTTCTCCCGCGGACGACATCCGGTAAAGCGCAATTTTCAAAGAAGAAGAACCGCTGTTGATGCAGAGGATGTCCATATCGCTCTTGATCAGTCGAGCTCGAGTTCTTTGCGCTGCCGTTCGAGATCGGCGCGCAACTCCTCGGACAGCGGCGGATAGCGCAGATCGAGCTCGCGCATCACGTGCACGACGATGTCGGCAATCGTCAGGTGCGCCACCCACTTACGATCGGCTGGGATCACGTACCACGGTGCCGTCTTCGTGCTCGTGGCGCGCAGCATCTCTTCATATACCTTGGTGTACTCGTCCCAAAATGGCCGTTGCGCAAGATCGGAGGGCGCGAGTTTCCACTGCTTGGCCGGATCGTTGAATCTTGCGAGGAGCCGCTCGCGTTGTTCGTCTTTCGAGAGGTGGAGGAAGAACTTGATCGTGACGATCCGGTTGCGCGCGAGATATTGTTCGAAGCGATTGATGTCGCGGTAGCGTTTCTCCCAGAACTCGTGCCCTTGCGACTCGGCCGCCGGCTGGTCGTCGCCGAGCAGCTCCGGGTGAACGCGCGTCACCAGCACGTCTTCGTAGTACGAGCGGTTGAAGATGCCGATGCGCCCGCGTTCCGGGAGCACGCGCGCACAGCGCCACAGATAGTCGTGCCGGAGTTCTTCCGTGCTCGGCGCTTGGAAGCTGTTCACGCTCACGCCTTGCGGATTGACGCCGCTCATCACGTGTTTGATCGCGCTATCCTTACCGGCGGTGTCCATGCCTTGCAACACGACGAGTATTCCGTGGAGGCGCTGCGCGAACAGAATGTCTTGCAAGCCGGTCAAGCTGGCGAGGTCGGCCTCGAGTTTCTCCTGCGCATCCGCTTTTTCGCTGAAGCCGCAACGGTCGGCGGGATCGTAGTGAGCGAGCTTTCTGTGCGCGTCAGCATCGAAGCGCAGGGCATCTGCGATATGCGCGCGTGGGCTCATGGGTTTCGCTCCTTCGAACGGCAGCGCCGACGACCACGGCTTCGAGTAGCGTGCGAAGCAGCCTCTACGATCTGGTATAATGCGTGCACTTCTCGCGAACGGAGCACCGATGACGACGACCCTCGGCCAAACTACCGCCGGGCCGCTTTCCGCGGATGAACTGCGCCTGATCGATGCGTATTGGCGCGCGGCCAACTATCTTTCGGTCGGCCAGATCTATCTGATGGAAAATCCCATGCTTGCAGAGCCGCTTACGCCCGAGCAGATCAAACCGCGCGTGCTGGGTCATTGGGGAACGACTCCCGCCGCGAACCTCGTCTATGCGCATCTCAACCGGGTGATCGTTAAGGACGACCTTAACGTCATCTTCGTTCTCGGCCCGGGCCACGGCGGTCCGGCCGTCGTCGCGAACACGTACTTGGAAGGCACCTACAGCGAACTCTATCCGAACATCTCGCAAGATATCGACGGAATGCGCCGGCTCTTCAAGCAATTTTCTTTCCCGTACGGGATCCCGAGCCACGCGGCGGCGACGACACCGGGCTCGATCAACGAAGGCGGGGAGCTCGGCTATTCGATCGCGCACGCATACGGCGCGGTTTTCGACAACCCCGGGCTGATTGCGGCCTGCATCGTCGGAGACGGCGAGGCTGAGACGGGAGCGCTCGCGACTAGCTGGCATTCGAACAAGTTCTTGAATCCCGTTCGCGATGGCGCGGTGCTGCCGATCCTCAACCTTAACGGCTACAAGATCGCGGGTCCGACCGTGCTCGCGCGCATCCCGGAAGACGAGCTGCTTGCGCTCTTCACCGGCTACGGGTATGAGCCGCTCGTCGTGGCGGGCGACGATCCGGCGCTCGTGCATCAGGCCTTCGCGGCGGCGCTCGATCGTGCGCTCGCCGAGATCGCCTCGATTCAAGCGAACGCGCGCAGCCACGGATTCACCACCCGGCCGCGCTGGCCGATGATCATCTTGCGCACGCCCAAGGGGTGGACGGGTCCGAAGTTCGTCGACGGGCTGCCGGTCGAGGGCACCTTTCGCGCGCACCAGATTCCGCTCTTGGAAGTTCGCACGAACCCGGAACACCTCGCCATGCTCGGAGAGTGGATGCGCAGCTATCACGCGGAAAAACTCTTCGACGCGCAAGGCAAGCTGATCGCAGAACTCGCCGCTCTTGCGCCGCGCGGCGAGCGCCGCATGGGCGCGAATCCGAACGCCAACGGGGGCCTGTTGCTGCACGACCTGATCATGCCGGACTTTCGCGACTATGCGGTCGCCGTACCCGCGCCGGGCTCCGGGCAAGGTGAAGCAACTCGCGTGCTTGGGACCTTCCTGCGCGACATCACGAAAGCAAATCCAACGACCTTCCGCGTGATGGGTCCGGACGAAACAAGCTCGAACCGGCTCGACGCGCTCTTCGAAGTGACCGATCGCTGTTCGACCGCGGAAATCATCCCGATCGACGATCACGTTTCGCCGAACGGCCGCGTCATGGAGGTGCTGAGCGAGCATCTCTGCCAGGGCTGGCTCGAGGGCTACCTGCTCACCGGGCGCCACGGCTTTTTCTCCTGTTACGAAGCGTTCGTTCACATCGTCGATTCGATGTTCAACCAGCATGCGAAATGGCTGAAGACGGCGCTCGAAATTCCTTGGCGCCGTCCGATTGCGTCGCTCAACTATTTGCTCACCTCGCACGTCTGGCGGCAAGATCATAACGGGTTCAGCCATCAGGACCCGGGCTTCATCGACCTCGTGGTCAACAAGAAGGCCGACGTCGTGCGCGTGTATCTGCCGCCCGATACCAACACGTTGCTTTCGGTTACCGACCACTGCCTGCGCAGCCGAAACTACGTCAACGTGATCGTGGCGGGCAAACAACCCGAATGGCAATGGCTCGATATGGACGCCGCCGTGCGCCACTGCACAGCCGGCATCGGCGTTTGGGAATGGGCGAGCAACGATCAAGGCGAGGAGCCCGACGTCGTGATGGCATGCGCCGGCGACGTCCCGACCCAAGAAACGCTGGCCGCCGTCGACTTCCTGCGCGAGCACGTTCCCGAGCTCAAGATACGCGTCGTGAACGTGGTCGATTTGATGGCGTTGCAGACGCGCAGCGAACATCCGCACGGCCTGCCGGATCCTGAATTCGATTCGATCTTTACCGAAAACGTTCCGGTCATCTTCGCGTTTCACGGATATCCGACGCTGGTTCACCGGCTGGCCTATCGCCGCAAGAATCAGGCTGGTCTGCACGTTCACGGATACAAAGAAGAAGGCACGACGACGACCCCGTTCGACATGACCGTGCGCAACGAACTCGATCGTTTCCACTTGGCGAGCGACGCGATCGAACGCGTGACCCGTTTGAAAAACCGCGGCGCAAGCGTGTTGCAATTGATCCGCGACAAGTTGATCGAGCACAAGAATTACGTCGAGCAATACGGCGACGACATGCCGGAGATTCGCGATTGGCGGTGGTCGGGGGGCGCGGGGCGAAAGAGCTAGCCATGGTAACGTCGCTTGCCGTTCCGAACGAGGAGCTCGTTCGCGTCCGGCGTCATCTCCATCGGCATCCCGAACTCTCGATGGTCGAGTACGAGACAGCCCAATTTGTCGCTGACGAGCTCGGAAAGCTCGGGTTGGACGAACTGCGAACCGGAATCGGCAAGACCGGCATTCTCGCTACGCTCGTCGGAGGAAAGCCCGGACCCGTCACGTTGTTGCGGGCCGATATGGATGCGCTGCCGATCGAAGAGCTCGTCGAAGCTCCGTACCGTTCGGGCACGAGCGGCGTCATGCACGCCTGCGGTCACGACGGTCACGTTGCGATCTTGCTGGCGGCGGCCCGCACCCTTGCCGAACGACGCGCGGAAGTTGCCGGCACGCTCGTCTTCTGTTTTCAGCCGGGCGAGGAAGGTCACGCCGGCAATCGCTTGATGATCGAAGATGGGGCGCTCGAGAACCCGCATGTCGACCGGACGTTTGCGCTCCATCTCTACAGCGGGCTCGACGTCGGGAAGATCGGCGTGCGCGACGGCGCGTTCTTTGCTTCGGCCGACGAATACAAGCTCGTCATCAAGGGCAAGGGCGGACACGGTGCGATGCCGCAGCTGGCGGTCGATCCCGTCGTCGCGGGCGCCTACCTCGTCACGATGCTGCAAACGATCGTGAGCCGGGAGATTGCGCCGAAGGATCCGGCCGTGTTCACGGTCGGCAAGTTCGTGGCCGGCACGACCTTCAACGTCATCCCCGACGAAGCGACGCTGATGGGGACGGTGCGCTGTTTCGATCCGACGATCCGCGCCTCGATGCCCGAACGCTTGGAGCGAATCGTCAAAGGCCTCGGTGAGGCGATGCGCATCGACTACGATCTCGATTATCACTGGTCGTATCCGCCGACCGTCAACGATCGCGCGATGAACGACGTCGTGCGCGAGACCGGCCGCGAGGTGCTCGGTGCGGACAACGTCATCGAACACGATATCGTGATGTGGGCCGAAGACATGTCGTTCATGCAGGAGCTACGCCCTGGTGCCTATTTCATCGTCGGCGCACGTGGCGGTGAAGAAACGTCGTTCCCGCACCACAACGCACGCTTCGACATCGACGAACGCTCGCTCGAAATCGGCTACAAGATGATGGTAGCGCTCGGCCTTCGCGGCTAGCCGCTCGAATGGTGCCAGGGGGGCGGTGCGAAGGGATCGTAGGGGCCGCTTCTGAGGCTGACGACGTTGCGGCGTTTGCGGATTGGATCGCGGCGTAGCCACTGCCACAAGCCGACGGCGTTCGCCGCCGTGACGAGTTGGCGGAAGCCGAAGACCTCGAGAACGGTTGCGAAGATCAACGTTGCCATCTCAGCGTCGGAGTAGGTTACGAACGAGAGCTCGTCGAGCAGCACGGCGCATACCGACGTGAGGACGGCAAGCGAGAGCACGAGCGCGAGCAGCACGACCTGCGCGTGCCAAGCGAGCACGCCCGTTACGGCGGCGAGCACGCCGAATAACACGCCGAAGAGCACGAGATACGGCGCGAGCCATTCACACAACCACAGGTAGGGCAACCCGAGCCAAGCGATCGAACCGCCGTAGCCCGAAAAGAGCAGCCCCCGGTGCAGCCACATGCATTCCGAGATGTGACGATGCCAGCCCACGCGCTGGTGCCAAAGCGCTACGGCCGTATCGGGAACCTGCGTCCAGCAGACGCTGAAGGGGGTGAACGCGACGACATACGGGCGCTTGTGCTTGCGCAGATAATGATGGACCCGTAGCGTCATCTCGAAGTCTTCCCAAATCGTATCCGTGCGGTAGCCGCCGACTTCGATCAGAACGCTCTTGCGCCAAAGGCCACAGGCGCCCGAAACGATCGAAACGCCGTTGAAGGGGGCCCAGCCCAAGCGCGAGCCGAGATAGGCGCGCAAGTATTCGAGGACTTGAAAGCGGACGATCCAGCGCTTCGAGAGACGGCGCTTGACGAGCCTTCCGTCGCTGAACTCGCAATCGTTCGAAATGCCGATCGAGGCACCGACCACGACCGTCTTCGGGTCGCTCAGGTAGGGCTCGATCATGCACTGCAGCGCATCCCGCGAGTAGTACGAATCCCCGTCGCAGGCGAACACGAGCGGGTAGCGCGAGACGTTGATGCCGGCGTTGAGGGCGTCGCCTTTGCCGCCGTTCTTCTTGTCGACAACGCGCAGGTTTGCGCGGAGTTTGGACTGGTAGAAGCCGCGAATCTCCTGGGTGGGAATCGCGACGCGGGGTACCTGTGGAAAGCGCACGAGTTCAAAGCGGTCGATGAGAAGCTGCAGCGTTTCGTCGCTCGAGCCGTCGTTGATCACGATGATTTCGTACTCGCTGTACTCGAGGTGGAGCAGCGATTCGACCGTTTGAACGATGCCCTCCGACTCGTTGTAGGCGGGCACGAGGACGCTGACGGGCAGCTCGAAAGGCGAGTAGCTGGCGCGAATCGGATCGGCGCTGCGCAATTTCATGAAGCGCGGCAGCCGAGAGAGTGCAACTATCGAAGTGCCGATGTAGATCGCGTTCGTGAACAGAAAATAGGCAAACAGGATGAGTTCGAGGATCAGAATGCTGAGCGCGACGGTGGGGTCGACGACGCGATGCTCGGCAAGCGGCATCAGCCGGCGCTCACATCTCGCTGCGAATGCGAACGGGTGCCCGGCGTGAAACGTCGGCCCGGACCGACCGGCGGTCGAAGTGCAGCTCGTTGCGCCGCCAGAGTTTGCTCTCGGCCATCGCTTGCGCGAGCGCGTCGCGGCCGTAACGGTCGCCGGAATACAGCCGGAAGACGCCCGCAAACGGCGGGGCGGTCTGCACGAGTGCAGCGGCAGCGCGGTAGCGAACCCAGGCATTTGAATCGCCGAGCAACTTGATCATCAGCGACTTATGCGTGCCGAGGCGCTTCTCGGCGGCGATGGCCGCCAAGCGCACGAAGGGGCTGACATGGGTGAGAAACTGCGCGATGACGGCCCGGTCTTCCGTGCGCGCGATCGGGGCGAGCGCGCGCAGCGCTCGCGCAAAGGTCTCTGAGTCGTGCTCGCGTTTGAGCACGTGATGGATCGCCGACCGGGCCATGCGCTCGTCGCACAGCGTCAGGAAGGGGATGATGCGGCGTAAGGCGTCGCCCGACAAGCTTTTGACGGCCCGCGCGAATGCGCCGGAGAGGCGTTCGGGGCCGAGTTCCCGGCACACGCGCTCGATGGCAGTGGCCGACCAGTCGGAGCGGTTCGCGCAGGCGAGCGCGAAATCGTCGCAGCATTGGCTGTCGATCAGGGCTGCGGCACGAAATGCAGCAAGCGCGACAACGCCGCGCTCTTTCTTCATTGCTCGCCGGATGGCGTCGATCGCTTCGCCTGAACGGAGCGAACCGAGGGTGGTCAGGGCCACGAGCCGGTCGCCCGCGTCCCCATGGCGCAGCATGTCGAGCGCAAGCTTTTCGAAGCCGAGGCGCCGGGCGAGGTCGCGCAAACGTACGACGCGCGCGCTCAAGACGTTCCGGTCTTCGGCACGGCCTTTCTGGAAATCGTTCCACAGGCCCAAGACAGCAAAGGCATCGCGCCTTCGGATCGGCGGCAAGAGCAGCACCGGCTCGTGCGTTGCGAAAACCGCGCGCCAGCGGGCGAGCAGTTCATCGGTGTATTTTCGCCGCCGCGCCGAGTACCAGCGAACCGTGACCGCTGTTATCACAATGGCGAAAGAGGTGAGGAAGGTCGATACCGCCCACCACCACATCGCCACGATGAAGAGTTCAGCGCCGGTAGCGGACACCGATGGAACCTCCGTTGCGCGTATAAATCTTGCCGAGGCGATAGGTCTCGAGGCGCCAGTCGAGCGCAAAGTTGTGATCGAGCCATTGGCGGCCGAAGGCCGACGCGCCGCCGACTCCCGAAACGAGCAGCTCGCTGCCGCCGGTGCCCTCGTTTTCAACATCGCGACCGCCTTCGAAATCGATTCCAACGAAGTTGTCGCCGAACCAGCGTTGCACGATCAGGTCGTGCGTCAGCGCCTCACCGGGCACATCCGACAGCGATGCGGACGAAACGCGATAAGCGAAACGGTAGGGTCCGACGTAGCGGTCGATCGTCAGCGCAGCGAGATTCGCATCGACCGAAGTGTAGGCGCGGGTTTCGAGGCTGCCGATCGCGCCCCAACCCCCGCCGAAGCGCTGCTCGAGCGAAAGCGCAATATCGCTTTTCGCCAGGATCTGATGCGTCGGGCTCCAGGAAACGTCGAGCCCGAGCACCGCGCGCGAACTGACCGGTACGTACAGGCCGGCCGCGTATTGCGCATCGGTCTTTTGGTAGAGCGACTGGCTGTTGATCGCGGTGTAGAAGGTCGAACGGGGCGCGAAGGTACGCAGCACTTCGACCGAAGCGGTATTCCAGTATCCGCGGTCGTTGGTCAGGCTTTCGTCGGTTGTCCCGGCAATGTAGGTGGTGCTTTGGGTGGGCGGCGTGGTGTCTGTATCGGCTAATGCGGCGCTGCCGGGGGCAAGCAAAGCCGCGATCAGGAACGCCGCGAATCGTCTCACGCGGTAAGCAACCTCGGCGGGGCTTGGCTTTGCTCCGCGACCACCGCGCTTAGAATGTCGGCCAGACCGAGACGTGGCGCGAAGCCGACCAGGGAGTGGGCTTTTGCGATGTCGGGGACGCGACGATAGATCTCTTCGAAGTTTGCTTCGTAAGCCTCATCGTATGAGATGAACTCGAGCCGCGAGCGCGAGCCGGTCAGCGCGAGGATGCGCTGCGCTAGGTCGAGGATGCGCGTTTCTTGCGGGTTTCCGACGTTGATCACTTGGCCGAAGGCCGCGGGCGCTTCGCTGAGCGCCATGATTCCGTCGAGGATGTCGCTGACGTGACCGAAGCAACGGGTCTGCGTGCCGTCTCCGTAGATCGTGATCGGTTCGCCGGCCAGCGCCTGACGAACGAAGCGCGGGATCACCATGCCGTAGCGTGAGGTTTGGCGCGGGCCAACCGTATTGAAGAGTCGCACGACCACCGCTTGCAGGCCGTCTTCGCGGTAGTGAGCCAAGGCCGCCGACTCATCGACTGCCTTTGAAAGCGCGTAGCTCCAGCGTGACTTCACCGGGCTGCCGATCGTGATCGGATCGTCTTCGTTCGATGGGAAACGGGTCGTGAGGCCGTAGACTTCCGAGGTGGAAGCGACGACGATCTTGCGCCCGTAGCGCACGGCCTGCCGCAGAACCGTTTGCGCGCCGTCGATGTTGGCGCTGAGCGTTTCGACCGCACTCTGTACGACCAATTTGAGGCCGACGCGGGCAGCCATGTGGAAAATCAGGTCCGTGTCGCGGACGAGGTTGCCGACGACGGCGTCGTCGCGCACGTCGCCGATCACGAGGCGAAACTTGGGATTCGGCAGCGCTTGCGCGAGGTTCGATTCACGCCCTGAGGAGAGATCGTCGAGTGCAACGACTTCGCAACCGCGCGCGAGATAGCGATCGATCAGATGGGAGCCGATGAAGCCGGCACCGCCGGTGACGAGGACCCGATTCATAGGCGAACCACCGTGGCGCCTTCGCCCGAGGTCAGCGCATTGCGCGTGTCGACCACGAGTTGCGTCTCGCGAGCGACGCGGGTATAGTCGATCGTCGTGTGAGCCGTGATGATGACGACGCAGTCCGCGCGCCGCAGTTCTTCGTCGGTCAGCTCGACCGATTCCATTGGGTCCGTGCGGCGGCGGCCGCCGAGCAGCGGACGCTGCAGACCACCCTTGCGCTTATCGTTGCGCTCGTCAAAAGCGGAGCGACGCGTGGCGGGAAGGTCGGCCGGATCGAAATCCAGGCGCGCGACGAAGGGGTCGTGATAGGAAACGAAGGCACGTTTCTGGCGCAAGCGGTCGATGATTTCGAGCGCAGGGCTGTGGCGGACGTCTTCGACGTCTTCTTTGTAAGCGACGCCGAGAACGAGGATGCGCGAATCGCGCAAGGCCACGCCGCGCTCGTTGAGCGCATCGACGATCAGTTCCACGATGTGGTCCGGCATCGCGCAGTTGACTTCGTCGGCCAACTGGATGAAGCGCGGGCTATAGCCGTGCTGGCGGACTTTCCACGAAAGGTAGTGCGGATCGAGTGGAATGCAATGGCCGCCGACGCCGGGTCCCGGGTAGAAGGGCATAAAGCCGAAGGGCTTGGTTTTTGCCGCGTCGATCACTTCGGTCGTGTCGATGCCGAGCGTGCGACAAAGAACCGACATTTCGTTGGCGAGCGCGATGTTGACCGAGCGGAAAGTATTCTCCCACAGCTTGGCCGCTTCGGCGACGCGTGAAGAGCTGACGCGATGGACGGACGGAACGATCTTTCCGTATAAGGCCGCGGCGACGTCGGATGAGTCGGAAGAACAGCCACCGACGATCTTGGGGATGTCGGCGATACGAAAGCGCGTGTTGCCGGGGTCGACCCGTTCGGGTGAGAACGCGAGCAGAAAGTCCGTGTCGAGCCGCAGGCCGGTCTCTTCGAGCATCGGCAGCAGCATCTCTTCGGTCGTCCCAGGGTAGGTGGTCGATTCGAGCACGATCAGTTGTCCGCGCCGCAGATATTTGCGAATTTCACGCGCTGCCGAAAGAATGTAGGAGACGTCGGGTTCCTTCGACTTCTCGAGCGGGGTCGGCACGCAGATGATGATGCAGTCGCACTGGCCGAGAAGTTTGAAGTCGGCGCTAGCGGCCAAACGTTTGACGCGGACCAGTTCCGCGATCGTTTCGCTGTCCGCGTCACCGATGTGTGATTTACCCGAGTTGACGGTGTCGACCCGCTTCTGGTTGACGTCGAAGCCGATCGTCCTATACGAATTCGCAAATTCGACTGCCAGCGGAAGGCCCACGTAACCGAGGCCGATGACGCCGACGCGCGCACTGCCGGTGGCGATGGCGTCTAGGAGGGTACTTCTGACTTGAAGCGGATTGAGGGCAAGCACCGATTCTCCAATCGTTTAACGTGGTAAATTTAGGGATAAATAAATTTCCACTCAAACATGGACATCGGACAAGACAGTCTCAACATGAGGCGATATTTTTAATGTTCCTAAAGCTTTATAATGTGTGCTTCGGAACAAAAAATACGGTCACATCGTAAAGCACAAAAGTAATCGGCGAGGTGTGATCCGGCGCACTCACCCTCGCTCGGACGGAGGGGCTTACCGGCGCGAAAATGCCTGTTTCGTGGGCTTGACCGAGCAGGCTGGATGTGCTTGAGTGATTTCAGCGCCGCGCGCTCCCCCGGCTTATGCGGCGCCTGACGTATTTCCCGAAAGGAAATGTGATGGCGACGGATACTTTCTCTCCGATAAGTCTCTCCGTTGAACTGGTGCCGCAGCCGACCGACACGACGTGCTGGGCGGCCTCGATGGCGATGGTCGTGGGCACGCGCGACCGGCAGAGCGTTACGGCCGCGACGATTGCTCAAGCGGCCGGCATGACGATCACGGACGGCTACGGCTGGGGCGACATTCAAAAGGCGGTCGGGCAGTGGAACCTCAACCAGCTAGGCCCCGCTTGCGCGTTACCGTCGGCTTGGGCCGAGATGCTGCAGGCCCACGGACCGATCTGGATCGTCGAGATCGGCGCACCGTATCATGCGGTCGTCGTAACCGGCGTCGAAGGCGACGGAACGCCTGAGGGCACGACCATCCTGGTCAATAATCCCTGGCCGCCAAATAGCGGCGCCCAGGAGCGCAAGGCCTACACCGACTTCGAGAACGAGTTCGAGCTTGGCGCCGGAGCCGGCGCCCAAATGGTCTCCGCCTAGAAGTTCATTTCGACGTTGTCCCCGTCCCGGGGTTCAACGTTGTTCCACTGCCCGTCACTGCGCGTGTATTTCGCGTGGGCGCCTTCCGCGTTCGCAAAGAGGGCGATCGTGTCGGTAGACTGGTCCTTGTCAAGGAAACCGTCGAAGACCGTGGCGGGCGCGCTTGGGTCGATCTGGACGTCCTGGATCGTCCATTTCTTGCTCTCCCCGTATTTATTGGTGAAGCTCACATAGATGGTTGGCATGGCCGGGCCTCCTCCGCAGGTCGAGCGGTGCGCAAAAACTTAGGGTGACGCTTTCAGGTATGGCTGGAAGTTTTTCAGAAGGCCGCTGCTCAGCGGTATGGGATGCGGAAATATGATCGTGAAGCAATTACTCAATTTGAGCGACATCGTTGCGTTCGGGGCGAGCAGTTGACCCGGCGGCGGCTGCGTTGAGGTTACCGTTACGCCGGCGGCCGTATCGACGCCGCACGAGATCGTGATGCGATCGGCAGCGACGCCGAGGCCACCCATCTCTTGGGCGACCGCGAACGGCGTAGCGCCGATCACATCGCTTGGCACGACGGTGCCGCCGGCCGGTCGCGTCACGAAATAGACGACCCCGCCGACCAGGGCGATCAACACGACGGCGGCTGCCACGATCCACCAGGGGAACGTTTTGTGCTCCGCGGCCGCAACCGCGTACGTCACCTCGGGGCCGTCGGTGAAGTCCGTGTCCTCTTGGCCCGAGAGTCCGACGAAGAGGTGGAAGGCGTACCCGTCCTTCGGAGGCGCATTCGGTGGTGGTGAAACCACGACCGTGACTTGCTGGTTTGCGCCCGGCGCGAAATCGGAAGCCGGCGCGCCCTTGATCGCGTACCAGCCGGCGGTGCCGTCGTCTTTGGTTTTGACGCTGAACGAGCCGCGCCGCGAACCGCCTGAGACGTTCGCAACGGTGTACGGGACCTCGATCGAGTCGCCGCTCTTGAGGGTGCGTAGACGCACGTTCGGCGTCGTCACTTGAAAGGAAGACATGCGGTTACCCGATTTCAGCGGCGAAGGGGATCGAGATAGTCGTTGAAGAGCACCGGCGGCGGCTTCCACCCGAAGCGTTCGTGAAGGTAGCGCTGATCGTGGCCAATCGAAAATTCCCTTCGCTCGTTATTAACGTAGGGGCAATGAAGCTATGGCGCCGGGGACTTGAGGAGACCCTGCAAGATGGCTGGATTTATTTGGTGCGCTGCTTCGGGAAGTTCGTCACGGCGCCGTCGCCGGCAATTGCTCAAGCGCAAGCTGAGCGTTGCGCCGGCCGCAAGCGCTTGGCCGGGCGCGGGCGTGGTGGCTGCTACCGTCACTCCGGCGAGATTTTCATTGCCGCAAGAGATGGTGATGCGGTCGGCGGTTACTCCGAGACCGGCCATCTCCTGCGCGACCCCGAACGGCGTCGCGCCGATCACATCGCTCGGCACGGTCACGCCCGTAGCAACCGCCGATACCTGCGGCCGTGTGACGAAATAAACAACCCCGCCGACCACGGCGATCAGGACGAGAGCGGCCACGACGATCCACCACGGAAATGCCTTGTGCTCGCCGGCGGCAACCGCGTACGTCACCTCGGGGCCGTCCGCGAAGTCGGTGTCCTCTTGCCCTGAGAGCCCGACGAAGAGGTGAAAGCCGTAGCCTTCCTTGGGCGCAGCGTTCGCGGCGGGCGCGACGGCGACGGTGACTTGCTGCGTCGCGCCCGGCGCAAAATCTGACGCGGGCGCCCCTTTGATCGAATACCAGCCGGCGGTCCCGTCATCTTTTGTCTTCACGCTGAACGAGCCGCGCCGCGAACCCCCGGAGATATTGGCCACCGAGTAGGGGACTTCGATCGATTCGCCCGGTTTGAGCGATCGTAGGCGCGCATTCGGTGTCGTCACTTGAAACGATGACATCCGGGCCTCCCCTTATTTGGCGACGTCGACGGCGATCGTGAAATCCGGGGTCGACTCTGCCGGGTGTGAGATTTCCGTTTCGACTCCCTTCGCGCGAACGCGCAAAGAGAGAGCGAGTTCGTTCGTGGCGCCTTCGAGGGTGAAGCGTCCATTCACATCGGTCGTGGCGCTGCGACCGATGCTCGTCGCTTCAACGATTGCACCCGGCAACGGCGTGCCGTCCTTCGCGACGACGCGGCCGGACAGCGGCTCGAGTGAAACCGTCTCGAGCTGCACGGAACGGACGGGAGGAGCGATGCTGCCGGTGCGTTCTTTGAGCGCTGTCGCCCGCAGGACAAAACCCGCGCGAGCGGGGAGATGTAACGCCGTCCATGCCGTCGCTGCCGCCGGTCCGAATTCGAGCGAGAATTGCGGGTCTCCATCAGCGGCGGAGATCACTTTGCTCAAGACCGCGTGTGCGGCGAGCGCGTCGGCCCCCGACGACGTAACGAGATAGCCAAGCCGGAGCAGCATCGGAGGTAGCCGTCCAGATGGCGCAGCCAGCGGCCGATCGATATCGAACAAATATGCGTACAGCGTCAACTGCTCGCTTTCGCCCGACGGCAGAGCGAAGCTGATCGATGCGTCGCCGGCAATGCCCTTGAGCCAGTCGCGGACCTGCGCGTCGACGTCTTCGATCACGGCGGAGCGCTCGTGAACGTCGCACGCGGGCTGCGCACGCCCTTTTTCATTCTGGCGCTCATGGTTTTGGTTGCGGTGCTCGCGCTCGAGACGGGTTCGGGCTGGCTGCTCACGGCATCGCAATCCCAAGCATCGTCGACCGTCCAATCGCAGCTCGGCATACCGTCGCTCTGGCTCTTCGACATCTTCTTTTTGTGGAACCTGATCGAGTGGGCGCTGCAGTTGGCGCCGGCTAAAAATCTCGTGTCGCGCCTGCAGGGCGTCGTGTCGCTGATTCTCGCGATCGTGGTCATTTTCGTCGGGCTCAAGACGCTTTTGATCGCGTTCATCGAGCTATTGATCATGATCGCGCTCTTGTCTTCCTTCTTCGGTTGGCTCGTATATTTGCCGCTCTGGGGAACGTTCAATACCGGTTCGGCGGCGACCGTACTGAGCGCGATCACGCTCTTCAAGCTCGTGGTGGCCGTGCTCTTGGTACTCGCGCAGCAAGACTTCCTCAAGAATAAGGGACTGATGCTGCTGCTCGGGATTTCGCTCGTCTGCGACCTGTTGCTCTCGTTCTTGCAAGGTCTGCCGCCCGGCATTCTTGTGAGCGTGACCGACGCGGTCGGCGCGATCATCATCTGCATCATCGCAATCGTCTACGCGATCTTCCAGTTGATCTGGGCGATCGTGGCGATCGTACGCGCCCTCGTACCGCCCTCATAACGAAAGTTCGCAAAACGCCGGGCTGTTGCAGGTCGCGGTGATCAGCCCGCCGCCTTGCGGCAAGACGATCAGTTGACGCGGCTTGCCCGCGGTCAGCGGATCCGGGGTTGCGCTCGACTGCGCGGGCGGCGCGATCGGCGGATAAGAAAGCCCGACGCTGCCGCCTGCGGACGCGTTTACATAGATCAGGCGCAACAGGCGCTTCGGCTGATACCATGCGGTCGCGGGGAAGACGACGAAGCTGCTCTGCGCGCCGGGTGCCACCTCGATGATGGCACTGTGGGTCGAGACGTCGTTCGCCCCGACCTTGAGGAACGCCGGCGCAAACCCCCACGCGTCAAAAGATGGCGCCGCGGGCGGATTCGACGACGACGCGGCGGGTTCGCTGCCATGACGCATCGCGCCGGCGCCGGTCACGACGACGAACAGCACGACGAACGCGACGAGCACGATGACGGCGACGCGCATGTAAGCCCCCCTTTCGCGATGCGCGCCGAATCCCTAGCGCCAGCGGAGGGGCGTCTGGCAGTGCGTCGAAACGATTGCCGAACCCCGACCGCTCGCGAAGTGAGGCACCTAAATTGCCGACGAGCTATACCATTCCCGGCGTTTACGTCGAGGAAGTTTCGACCGGTTCGCGTCCGATTTCCGCGGTGGGTACCAGCACCGCCGCATTTCTCGGTTTCGTTTCGGGTCTTGCACCGTCGAGCGCGGCGGTCGCGATCAACAATCCGACCGAGTTCCGCACGAAAATCGTTCAGCAGAGCGACTTTCGAACGCGCGACGACGGTACATTGCCCAGCTTGCCCACGCCCGCGCTCTTCAACGCCGTGCTCGGGTTTTTCGGCAACGGCGGGAGCCGCTGTTACGTCGTCGGGCTCGATCAGAATAACTCGCTGACCGGCGGCGTGGCCGGCCGCGCGGGCCTGGATCTCTTGGAAACGGTCGACGACGTCGCAATGGTCGCGGCGCCCGGGCTCACCGATCCGGGCTCCTACGATCTGTTGATGGCGCACTGCGAGAAGATGAAGGACCGTATCGCCGTGCTCGATGCGCCGCTCGCGGTGAGCGACGTCACCCAGTTGACGATTGCGGCGACGGTACCCGCATCGTCGGCGAAAGGAAAGGCGCCGGATCCGAGCGCTCCAGCAGGCGGTTTGCGGCCGCGTCAGTCCAACAACGGCTTCGGAGCGGTGTACTATCCCTGGATTCAAACGCGCGACGCGGTGACGGGCGCGACGGTCGACACACCGCCTTCGGGCCACGTGATGGGCGTGTACGCGCGCGTCGATGGGACGCGCGGCGTGTACAAGGCCCCCGCCAACGAACCGATCGTCGGTGCGGTCGGGTTGTCGCTCCCGGTTGCACCGCAAGATCAAGGCATCCTCAACCCCGCGGGCGTCAACTGCATTCGCTCGATGAGCGAAGGTATTCTGATTTGGGGTGCGCGTACGGTTGCGGCGGAGGCGAGCGAATGGCGCTACGTGCCCGTGCGCCGGCTCTTCTCGATGATCGAGAAATCGATCGAGCGCGGCACGCGCTGGGTCGTGTTCGAGCCGAACGATGAGGTGCTCTACAAGGCGATCCGGCGCGACGCCAGCGCATTCCTCACCGTGCTTTGGCGGCAAGGGGCGCTCCGCGGCGCGACCGCCGAACAAGCATTTTTCGTCAAGTGCGATGCGGAAACCAATCCCCCGGAAGTGGTCGACGCGGGTCAAGTCGTGATCGTGATCGGCATCGCGCCGGTCAAACCGGCCGAGTTCGTCATCTTCCGGATCGGCCAAAGTTCAACGGGTGCCTCGACGAGCGAAGGCGACGGCGCAAAAGCTGGAAAGGCGGCACCATAAATGGCGGGACTTGGTTCTCCTCCAAATCCGTTACGTTCGTACGCGTTCAAGCTGTACATCTCCGATTTTAGCGACGAAGCGCTGGCGCACTTCACCGATTGCAGTTCGCTTGGAATTCAGGTCGCTGCGATCAAGTACACCGAGGGCGGCAACTCGCCGATCACCTACAAGCTGCCCGGCTCGGTCACGTATGGCGACATCACGCTGAAGTACGGATTGACGACGAACGTCGAGATGTACAACTGGTTCTTGGCAGGCGTGCACGGCCGCATCGACTACCGGCATGTGTCGGTCGCGATGAACGATACGCAAGGTCAGGAACAATTCCGTTGGGACCTGATCAACGCGTGGCCCTCAGCGTGGACCGGCGCGCCGCTCAGCGCATCCGCGCAAACGATCGCGGTCGAATCGGTGACGATCGTGTACTCGTACATGAAGCGTCCGGACTTGGAGGCCTGAGCTCGGAGGGTTCGAGATGCCGGACGCTCTGAGCCGCTTCTTGGACGACATCCTCACGGCAGTCGCGAGGCTGGCGTTGAACGCGCTCGCGCCCACGCCAGTGCCCGCCGCGTCGAACGAAAGCGTGGCGCCGAGCGCTACGCCGAGCACGGAAGCGGACTTGCCCGATTCGCAAACACTGATCGCGCACTTCCAAGCGTTGCGGGCCGCGGGCGCAGTACCCGGCATAGCGCAGCAAGCTCCATTCGGCTCGCAGCCCGGCGGCATGCTTTCGAATGCGCCGGTAGGCCTCACGGCCGCGTCACCAGTGCCCGCTTCGACCACGGCACCTGTTGCGCCGAGCGCGCCGCCGCAAGCGTCTGCAGCGCAGCCGGCGGAAACCGCAGCGTCGCCAACGGATGCGCAGAGCGGGCCGCCGGCCGACGCTTCGGGCGCGGTACCGCCTGCGCTGTCGCCCGCTACTCCCGCGGCGCCGATGTCGCCCGGAGCTTCGATTCCGCCGGCCGGGCCATCGACGCCGGTTGCGCCCGTATCGTCAGCGCCAGTCACGTCGCCTGGAGTGCCCGCGGCCGGCCCGGCGGCTCAGAGGCAATCGCCGCCAACACCCGCGCCGCAGCTGGGTTCCGGCGCAAGCGGCGCTGCGCCGCCAACAGCCGATACGATCGATCGCGCGCAATTCGAAGCGCTCGGATTGTCGACTCCGCCGCCTGGGCTTCCGGTGTCGGCGGAAGGGCTCGCCGCGGCACCCGTTCATTCCGGGGTTCTCGACGCGGCAGCCGCGCATCAGTTCGCATTGACCCGCGCGGCCGCTGAACCGGTGATGCCGCCGCAAGCTACCGCGTACGATAACCTGCCGCTTTCGCCGGCCCGGAGCGGTCATCTCGACGTGCAAGAAGCGCAAGCGCTGCACGTTGATTCACCGCAAGGACCTGCCGAATCGCTGACCGCCGCCTGGGCGATCTTGCCGCATTCGCCCGTGGTGCTCGGCACGCCGAGCGCACCAAATGCTTCCTCCGCAACGTCGCAGTCATCAGCATCATCAACCGCGGCAACACCGTCAGCGCACGCGGCTACGCCGGCCGCAACGCCCGGGCATGCGACCACGACGGAAACGGCGACCGAGGCGGCGGGCTGGCCGGAACTACCCGAGTGGCCGCTTCCATGGAATGAAACCGAACCGGCGCCGCTCGGCCCGCCGCTCCGCGCGCGGATGGAGAGCACGTGGTACGTGTAGGCTTCGTCATCGAATCGACCGGTGATACGATTTCCGCGCTCCTCAACCCGATGTCGCTCGTCGTCTCGCGCGCTGCCGGCCTCGTTCCCGAGCGCACCCTGAGCGGCGCCTTTACGCGGCGCGGCGCTGCCGACGCACCGCTACTCTATACGGGCGGCGGTCGCACGGAACTGCATCTCGAGTTGCTGTTCGACGCGCCCTTGCATTCGGCGTTGCGCGGGACCGGCGAGCGCAGCGCGCCGACGGACGAGCCCGACGTGCGCGATATGACCGCTCCGTTTTTCGCGCTAGCGGAGAATGCGGATGAATCGCATGGGTTGCCGCTCGCGCGCTTCATCTGGGGCAAGGCCTGGAACGTGCGCGGAATCGTGGCGGCGGTCAGCGAGCGTTTGGAACACTTCACGCAAAACGGCGTTCCGCAGCGCTCATGGATGACGATGCGCTTTTTGCGCGTGCTCGAGAGCGCGAACTCCGGGCGGCGTGCCGTCCCCGAGAGCGCGCTCGATACGAGCGACGCGGCGCGCGAAAGCGCCCGCGATCACGTCGTGGCCGGTTCGGCCGGGCCGAACGCCGATTTGCCGGGCGAACGCCTCGACCACCTCGCTTCGCGCTACTACGGCGATCCCTCGCTCTGGCGCGTGCTCGCGCGCTACAACGGCATCGAGGATCCCGCTCACGTCCCGCCCGGTACGACCTTGCGAATTCCGCCGGCGACGGGTGCGGCGGGATGAGCGTGATCGAAGCACTACCCGCGCTCGACCTTTCGCTCGGCGGCAGCGCGCTCGACGACGAGCTTTTCACCGAACTCGTGAGCGCGACGGTCGAGCAGCGTGTGAACGCGCCCGCATCGTGCGAACTCGAGTTCAACGATCCGCTCGGCCGCGCGGCCGATGCTTTCGCGGCCGGTGCAGCGTTCACGCTGCGCGCGGGCGCCGAACGGCGCACGCTCTTCGAAGGGACGGTCGCCGCCCTTGAGCTGGTCGCGCGCGGCGAACGGGTACGTACCTTGCGCGTCCTCGCATACGATGCGCTCGATAAGCTGCGCCGCGGAGCCCCGGTCCGCGTGCATTCCGACGTGACCTTCGCCGATCTGGCACGCGAGTTGACGCTACCGCTCGGCATCACCGTCGACTTCGAACAACCCGGCACGCTTCGGCCGCGCGTCGTGCAGCACCGGCGCAGCGACTTCGATCTGCTGCTCGATGCGGCGGAGCGCGCCGGAAGTTACGTGCGGCTCGACGCAGGTTGTTTGCGTTCGTATCCAATTGCGCCCGCGGGAGAAAGTAAAGAACTCGAACTCGGTGTCGAGCTGCGTGAAGCGAACGTCACGCTGAGCGAAGTCGACGCGGCGTCATCGGTGGCAGTGCGCGGCTGGGATCCGCATCGCGTTCGCGCCTATCATGGTACGGCCAAGAGCGCGAGTGCCGGCGCACCCGAAGTGACGGTCACCAACGTCATCGTGCGCAGCGACGGACAAGCCGACGCCTTCGCCCGCTCGCAAATCGAGCGCCGCGCTGCCGCCGGCAGCGTGCTCGTTGCTGTGGCCGAAGGCGATACGGCACTCGAACCCGGGTTGTGCGTGCGCCTGCGCGGCCTTGGCAGCGCATATGGCGGCCCGTTTCGCATCACGCTCGCGCGCCATCGTTTTACGCCGGCCTTTGGCTACATCGTCGAGTTGTCGTCCGCTTTGCCGGCCGCCCACGCGCCGCCGCAGAATGCGAGCGCAACGCTCGGCATCGTTGCCGACGTTCGCGATCCGGAAGGTCTCGGCCGCCTGAAAGTGCGCTATCCCGCGCTGGATGACGCCGAAAGCGATTGGCTGCAGATGCTGGCGGCCGGGGCCGGCGGCAAGAAAGGTCTCGTCGCGCTGCCCGCGGTCGACGACCTCGTTCTCGTGCTCGGGGTCGACGACGATCCGGCGCACGGAATCGTGCTCGGTGCGCTTTACGGCAGCGGCGGCTTGCCGGGCGAGCGCCCCAAAGCCTTTAAAGGCTACGCGTTCTATTCGCCCGGCGGCCACATGATCGAACTCGACGATGAAGGCTCGCTGCTCGTGCGCGCCTCAGGCGGTTCGTCGCTCGAGCTCGGCCGCAAGAGTACGACCTTGCACTCCGAGACGGACCTCGTGATCGAGGCGCCGGGTCGCACGATCACAATCGCCGCCACCCTGGTCGAGATCGAAAAACAATGAGCGCACCGCTCGCACTGACCGAAGATGCGGTGCTGACCTGCGACCACAAAGCGAAGCTCGAAAACCAGCCGTCGCAAAAACTCTTGACGATCGCGCACCGGCGCGTGCTCGTCGCGCGCGACCCCGAAGGACGCCGCATCCATGGATGCCCGAATATCAGCCCCGCAACGAAGCCGTGCATCACCTCGCTCGTCGTCGAACAGGGGTATTCGACGTTCGTGAAAGTCGACGGCGCCGCTGTGTGTCTTGCGACCGTGAAGGGTCACACCGACGGAACACCGCCGGGCATCGTCTTCTACAGCGTGCACGATCCAGGTCAAGCCTTCGTCACGGTGACCGAATGACCGAAGCTCGCTTTACGGCGCTGCGCTTCAACTTGCCCGCGATCGCCGGACCGCCGGGATTCGGCGTCACGCCGACCGGGCAACTCGATACGGTCAGCGATGAAGCGGCGCTACGCCAGTCGCTCTTCTTGCTGCTCTCGACGACGCCGGGCGAGCGGGTGATGCGGCCTGATTACGGTTGTGCGCTGCGCCGCTTCGTCTTCGCACCAAACGATGAGACGACCGCGGGCCTGGCGATCCACGAAGTTCGACGCGCGATCGAGCGCAACGAGCCGCGCGTGGACGTCGTCACGATCGACGCCTCACCCGATCCGCTCGACATCACCCGCCTGGTCATCGACGTGACGTATCGTGCGCGCGCGACCGCCGTCGTCGGAACGATCTCACTACCGGTCGAGCTGCAGGCATAACGTGCCGTTGCCAAGCCCGAATCTTGACGACCGCACCTTCGATCAACTGATCGCTGAAGCGGTTGCGCGCATCAAGGCGCAAGGCGGAGCCTGGCGTGAGCCGGTCGTGGGCGACCCGGGAATGGTGCTGCTCGATGCCTTCGCCTACATCACCGAGCAGTTGCTGTTCCGTCTCAACCGCGTGCCGGAAAAGGCGTACGTCGAGTTCTTGAATTTGATCGGTGCGACGCTCTATCCACCGAGCGCAGCGATCGTAACGGTCACCTTCTCCGTGCAAGAACCGGCCACGACCAAGATCGTGATTCCGCGCGGAACGCGGGTCGCAGCGGCCCGCACCACCGCTTCGACCGGCGAGGTGGTCTTCGCGACGGTCGACGACGGCGCGATCGATGCCGGTAAGACGACGGTCGATATCCTTGCGATCAATGCCGAGCGCGTCGAAGACGAACTGTTGGGTGCCGGCACCGGCGACGGCGGCCAGACGTTCAACGTCACGCGGCCGCCGATCATCGGCGCGAGCGGTACGAGCTTCGACGTCCTAGTTGCTGTCGAAATGGACGATACGCCGGGAATCGATCGGACGAGCGCTCGCGTGGTCGACGGCGTCGCTTACGAAATCTGGCACGAGGTGGAAAATTTCGCCGAAGCGGAAGTCGACACGCCGGCCTACGTTTGCGATCGCACGGCCGGGACGATATCGTTTGCGCCGCGCCTACGCCAGAGCACCGCGGGCGCGCTCGATGAGGTGCCGACCTTCGTTGCGCGCGTGCCGGGCGCGGGGAAACGGATTCGCGTCAGCTATGCGACCGGTGGCGGCCCCGGCGGTAACGTGGTTGCGGGGAGTCTTGCGACCTTGAAAGACCAGGTCGCCGGAGCGACGCTGAAAGTCACGAGTGCCGATGCCGCAACAGGCGGAAGAAGCGGCGAAACGCTGCAGAACGCCCTCGCTCGCGGTCCGCGCGAATTTCATTCGCTTCAACGCGCGGTCACCGCGCGCGATTACGAGTTGATCGCGACCAAACATCCGGCGGTCGCGCGCGCTCGCGCTTATCCGAAACACGAGCTTTGGAACTACGCGGTTCCCGGCACGGTCGCCGTCTTGCTCGTGCCCGAATACTTGGAAGTGCCCGACCGCGCAAGCGGTTCGGTGACGGCGCAGGCGCTCGAGTCGGTGCAGACCGAGGATACGCGCAAGAGCATCGCCGCGACAATCGACGCGCGCCGTCCGCTCGGCGTCATTTGCGCGGTCGACTGGGTGCGTTATAAGACGGTCAAAGTCTCAGCCGACATCGTGGTTGCGCGCGGCGAAAATGCAGCCGCCGTGCACGACCGGATCATGGGCAAGCTGTACGCTTTGATCAATCCACTGCCGACGGTCGACACGCGCGGCTGGCGCTTCGGCCGTCCGCTGCACGTCTCCGACGTGACGAGTTTGATGCTCGCCGAACGCGGCGTGGTGTACTACCAAAATATCGAGCTGGTCGTCGACGACGCGCCTTCAGCGAACGTGCGGGGTCTCTCGGCCGATCCGACCGCGGACGATCGTTCGTATGCAACGAGCGATTCCGGCCTCTACCGCTCGCTCGACAACGCCGGCAGCTGGGAGAGCGTCGCGGCTTTCCCGGGCGAACGTATCGTGAAGGTCGCGCTTTCGAGCGAAGCGCCCGGTCTGATTGCCGTTGCGTCGCAGATGCCGGTCGATGGCGACCCGAGTGCTTCGATCGTGCGCGTTTCGGACAACGCCGGCGAATCGTGGGGCGACCCGGCCCGCCTCGAGGGCCTCTCAATCGCCGATCTCGCGTGGGTCAAGCGCGACGACGGGTTCTCGGTCTTACTCGCGACCGATAAGGGACTGTACGAGCTCGCGAACAAGCCCGGCGCCACGCCCGTGCAATTGCCCGTGTTTGACGGCGACGCGCAATTCGGATTCTTCTCGATCGCGGTAACGCGCGTCGGCGGTTCGGTCGTCGTCGCGCTCGCTGCCCAAGCCCAGAAAGGCATTTGGCTTTCGAATCAAGCCGGTCTCGGGCGCTCGTTCGAGCAGTGGTGGAGTCCGCCGAATGCCGACTCGATTTCGGTGCTGCGGGTGCAGCGCGACGGCTCGCGCGCATTTCTCTGGGCCGGCTACGGCGCAAGCGGTGACGATGCGGGCAACGGCGCGTCGCGCATCGAGATCATCGGCGCGCCCAAAGCGCAAAGCTCGCAGAACTGGGACGCGTTTCCCGGTTGGAGCGGTCAGGGCGTGCGCGAACTCGCTTTTTCCGATACGACCGTCTTCGCCGCGTCGCTCAGCCGTGGCGTCGTTCGGCTCAACTTCCGCGCCGCCGCGCCCGCCTGGCAACCACTGTCGCTCGGAAAGGGATTGCCCGAGCGTTCGCAGGCGCAAACCGGTACCGATCCGATTCAGAAACTCTTCGAACTGGTCACGACCGTTGCTGCTTCCAACGGCGTCGTGTTGGCCGGCGGCGCGAGCGGTGTCTTCAAGAGCAGCGACGGCGGCGAGACGTATGCGCCCGCTTCGGGTACGAGCTTCACGGACGTCGTTCCGTTGCCGCCGATGTGGTTATTCTGCTCGGGACAACACGACATCCGGGTCGCCGAGGACCAGCGCAATCTATGAAGGCGGCCGAGATAGCGCAGATATTGCCGGCCGTCTTTCGCGACATTTTGCCGTACGATCCGACGCTTGCGGCGTTGCTCGACATCAGTGAAGGCTTGCAAGACCCCGTCGAGATGCGGCTGGCCGATCTGTCGCTCGTCTTCAACGCGCTTGTGACCGAAGATCGCTTCGCGCCGATGCTCGCGCGTTGGGTCGATCTCGTGTGGCTGTACGCGGACGACGACGCCGAGCTCGAAACGGCTGCGCAGGCGTGGAGCGATTCGGGTATTCCCGCCGGCCGGCTGCGCATGCTGATCGGCACGGCGCACATTCTTTCACAAGAGCGCGGGACCGCGCGCGGACTCGTGCGCTTCTTGGAGATCGCGACCGGTGTGGCCGGCTTCGCTGTCGATGACGCGCTCGGGCCGGATACGCCGTTTCATTTGCGCGTGCACGTGCCGCAAGCGGCAGCGCCGCAGATGACGCTAATCGAGCGGATCGTCAACGCTGAGAAGCCGGCCTATGTGACCTGGGAATCGGTCGTTGCATGAAGCACGGACTCGTGCTGATCGGCGTGGGCATCGTGTTGCTGATCATCGCCGCGGTCTTGTTCTACGGCGGTTACCGGGCGCGCCACGTAAACCCCATTCAACCAACGCCGACCGGCGGCGTTCCGACGGGCGGGACGACGCCTTCGCTCAGCTTGACCTCCGCCTGCGTCTCCTCGCTCGCGCAGCTTTCAGCGTCACCTTCCGATGCGATTACCAAGATGCCGTATTTGACGAATGGTGCGTTGCAGCAATCGATCGTCGACCACAACCAGCTCGCGTATGTCATTGCGACGGCCGAATGGGAAACGGGTCATTTCCAGACGATGTTCGAGTACTACAATAGCGAAGACGATTTGAATGAAGCCTACGACGGTGAGCTTGGCAACGGCGCCTATCCGTCGACGGACGGCTTCACCTACCGCGGCCGCGGATACGTTCAGTTGACCGGGCGTGGGAACTATCAGAAGATGGGCAGCCTGCTCGGCCTGGACTTGGTCGACAACCCGGATCTTGCTGCCGATCCGACCATCGCAGGACGCATTGCTGGGGTTGGGATGAGTCAGGGCCTGTTCACCGGCGTCAGTTTGAGCGATTACATCACCACACCGAGCCCAATCGATTTCGTTGGCGCACGAGCCGTGATCAACGGCACCGACCAAGCGAGCACGATTGCCGGCTACGCAACCAACTTCGCCGGAACACTCGGCGGCTGCGGCGAGAGCTTCTTGAAATGAAGCACAACCGCGTCGCGTCAATTGCGCTTGCGGTCGTTCTGCTTGGCGCGTCGACAGCGCAGGCTATCAAACTTCCGGGTGCGGCCGTGCTCGAGAACAGTGAGGCGTTGCGCCAGAATGTGGTGGCGATCGGCCGGTATCCGCAAGTGACCGCGCACTTTCCGGCTTCGCTCGTGCAGCGAGCCGCGATTGCGTCGATCCCGGTCTATCTGCCGCGTGTGCTTCCCGCAAGCGCGCCGACGTATGCGCGGGTTACGGCGGCGCCGGGTGTGCATCGCGTCGAGTTGACGTTCACGGCTGACTGCGATGCAGCCGCACATTTTTGTCACTACGCGACGCTACTCTCGCAGACGGTGATAACTCCACCGTCAGACGCCCGGCCGGTCACCTACAAGGGCGTCGCGATGCAATACCACGCGCCCATCTGCTTTGCGTATTGCAACGACGGCGGTCTCTACTTCCAGTTGGGCGGCGTCTGGCACGCAATCGAAGCGCGCGGCCAGCTCTCGGTGCTCGAGAAGATCTACGACACGTACGCGCTCGTGCAGTGAGCTCCACCGGCATCAAAATATGGCCCGGTCGCACGGGTAAAGATTGAGCGCGTCAAGCCGCCGGGGCGATCGCGCCGGTGCTTGCCGCGGGTTCGCCGCCTAAGCGGCGATACGGAGCTCCCGCTCGGGAGGGATCGGGCTTACCAAATTCCGATCCTGGTCCTTTTCGACGGGCCCATCATAGCAGCTGGAATATGAGATCGCAAGAGTGCGGCTTCCGCTGGCCGGCAGCGTCGCCGACACTCGTCGCCGATGCGCGTCCTACTCGCCGAGCGCCTCGATGACTACCGCCGCCGTCTCCGCACCGGAGAAGTTCTGCTGTCCCGTAATCAGATTGCCGTCGCGCACTGCGAAGCCGCGCCACAAGCCCGACTGGATGTAGTTCGCGCCGATAGCCTTGAGCGCGTCTTCGATGCGCCACGGCATCACGTGCTTATCACGTGGAAGCATCCCTGCGTCCCAGACGGCGTTGTCGGCGAAGTCTTCTTCGACATTGGCGAAGCCCGTGACGGTCTTGTCCTTGACGAGATACTCGCCATTCGGAAGCTTCGCAAACTTCAACACGGCCGTTCCGTGGCACAAGGCGGCGGTCACTTTTCCAGCCAGATAGAATTCGACAAACTTTTGCTGGAGCTCCGTGGCAGTCTCGAATGTAAACATGGGTGCTTGACCGCCCGCGACCACGATCGCGTCGAACTTCGCGACATCGAGGTCCTTCACGGGCTTGGTGTTGTCGATCAGCGCCATGAGCTTCGGTGTGTTGATGAAGCCTTGACTAATAAGGTCACTCGAAGAATAGCCGCTCGGATCGTTCGGGTCGCTCAGCCCGTCCGCTTCGCATTTCCCGCCGCTCGGACTGAAGATCTCGATCTCGTAGCCCTTCTCTTCGAACGCGAGATATGGATGCGATAGCTCGCTCCACCAAAAGCCAACCGGCCATCCGGTCGCCGTAGATGTGGCTGGATTGGCGATGACGATCGCCACACGCTTACGCGCGGTGGGATTTACGACGTTCGCGTTCTTGAGGCTCACGGCGTCGGGATACTCCTCTCGCGTACGATCGCCCACGTCATTCAGCGCACGCTGCTGTTGTTCGCACGGAAACGAGTCGATCCAAAATGGTTTCGCTAACGGTTCGAAGGTGACGGCAGAAAACTCCGGCGGAAGCGAAGTGTCTTACGGCTCTTGCAGCGCGAGCGTGAGCGCGGCCTCGGGTGCGAGCGAGGCGCCTTGCGCGAACAGGCGCTCACGTTCGTCCGGACCGAGCCGTTCCTGCAGTAGCCCGGAAAGGCGCTCGTGGGTCGTCTGCTCGGTGTACTCGCGTCCGAATCCGTGCCGGGCAAAGGTAGCGTCGGCGTAGCTTTGGAGCATCGCCGCGCGCGAAAAATCGTTGCGTAACGCGAAGACGAGCGCCAGATGTTCGAAGGCGATCGCGGCTCCGTTGTGATCCACTTCAGTCTTGGCGAACCGCGTGAGCGCTTCTCGCGCTGCCGAAGCGGCGCCCGGAAGCTCATCCGTCGCGACGAGATAACCGGCAAGGTTGTGGAAGACGTTTGTTCGGAGGATGAGTTCGGGATTGGTGCGTGCCGTGTGCAGAATCTCACGCGCGGTCGCGATGGCACGCTGTGTCCGGCCGAGTTCGTGTTCGATCTCCGCGAGATTCGAGGCAGCAACCAGTTCATCGTGCGCGTTTCCGAGCGACCGGTGTTCGTTGCGGAGTTGCTCGTATGTCTGTGCCGCGGTCTCAAGGTCGATGCCAAATGCGCTCAGGCGCGCACGCGCGTTGATAAACCCGATGCGAAGGCGGACCGACCTGTTCGGGATCGCTTCCGCCTCGGCGAGCGCGGCTTCCGCATCGTCGAGTCGTCGTTCGAATGTCGCTTGAGTCGCGAACTGATACAGTGCGTCGATGAGCGTCGGGGAGTCGCCGCTCGCGCGTGCATATGCTACCGCCTCGGTAGCAACCTCAAACGCACGGCTCTTGCGGCCCAATGCTTGAAGGAAGGCGGACAGGACCGTTGCCGCGCGCGCCAACAGGCGCGACTCGTTCAGGGGAAGCGCGGCAAGATAGCGCTCGCATAGCGCGACGGCCTCAGCGTCGAGTCCGACTGCCTCCCACGGGAGGGCGGCAAGCAACTCGGCGCCGGCGACCACATCCGCGCGAATGAGGGCTCCATCGAGCGCCGAACGCACGTCCTCCAATTCGACCCGCAACGCCTCTGAACGTTCGCTCTGGCGGCCGGTTCGATCGGCCCGCGACCAGAGCTCCGTAAAGCGATCCCGCAGGTAACGCAGGTGCCTGCCCGCGAGCATCTCTCGTTCGCCCGCAGCCGCGAGCTTCTCGCGTGCATAGACCCGCGTCGATTCCAGCAACCGGTAGCGCAGCGTGTCACCGCCCAGTTCCGCGAGAACCAGCGACTTAGCGACCAGCGACGCGAGCACGTCGAAGACGTCGAGTTCGTCGAGATCGTCGCCGCTGCCGGCGGCAACTGCACCCTCGAGCGTGAAGCCGTTGACGAAGATACCGAGCCGGCGAAAGAGCGTGCGCTCGCGCTCGTCGAGCAGGTCGTGGCTCCAGTCGATCAGCGCGCGCAGCGTTTGCTGGCGCGGCAGCACATCGCGACTGCCGCCCGTGAGCACGCGAAAACGCTCGTCGAGCCGATCGCGCAATTGCCGGGGGCTGAGGATCTGGACGCGCGCGGCTGCAAGCTCGATCGCAAGCGGAATCCCGTCGAGCCGCCGGCAGATGTCGGCAATGATCGGCGCGTTTTCATCGGTCAGGGCAAAGCGTTTGTCGCTTGTGTGCGCGCGCTCGGCAAACAGCGCGATCGCCGCGGACCTCAGCGCGTCGGCTGCTCGCAATTCGGTTGAACTGCCCTCGTCCGGAGTATCGAGCGAGGGCAGACGGTAGGTCTCTTCGCCCGCGATTCCAAGGCCCTGTCGGCTCGAAGCCAGGATCTTCACGTTCGCGCAGCCGCGAATCAGCGCCGAGAGAACGTGCGCCGCGGGTTCAACGAGATGTTCGCAGTTATCGAACACGAGCAACGTCCGTTTTGCCTTTAGCGCGCGCACGAGATTTTCGACGGGATCGCCTTCGGAAGGCAGGCTAAGGCCGAGCGCCGACGCGACGGTCGTTGGGATGTAGTCGCCGCTTGCAAGCGGCGCAAGTTCGATAAACCACACGCCGTCGCCGGAACCGTCAAGCAAATTCGCCGCGATCTGTAGCGAGGTGCGCGTCTTGCCGATGCCGCCGGAACCCACGAGCGTAACGAGCCGATTCGTTTCGATGAGTGCGGTAATCGCGGCGATCTCCGTGTCGCGCCCGACAAACGAGCTGACGTGCAACGGTAAGTTGTTCGGCAGCGCATCGAGCGAACGCAGCGCGGGAAACTCAGCTGCGAGACCAGGTGCCAAGAGTTGGTAGACGTATTCCGGTCGCGCGAGGTCCTTGAGCCGATGCTCCCCGAGATCACGCAAACTCGCCCGAGGCGGCAGCGATCCTTGCACCAAGTCGCTCGTTACGCCGGAGACAAGCACTTGGCCGCCGTGGCCGATCGCGAGCAGCCGGGCCACCCGATTGACGGCCGAACCGAAGTAGTCGCCGTCGCGCTCGTCGGTAGCGCCCGTGTGAACCGCGGCACGAACGCGCAGTCCGTCAACGTTTGAGAAGTCTTCCGCACCAAGGGCGCGCTGGGCGTCGAGGATCGCGGCAACCGCATCGGCCGGGCGTCCGAAGGCCACGCAGAACGCGTCGCCGACCGTCTTGAACACGTAACCGCCGTGTGCCGCGACGGCCGAGCGCATCAGCTCGTCATGGCGACGCACGGCCTTCTCCATGTTCGCCGTGTGCCGTTCCCAACGTTGCGTGCTGCCTTCAATGTCGGTGAACACAAAGGTCACCGTGCCGCTGGGAAGCGGCCGCGGTGGCAGGCCCGGCGCGGGATCTATCGCGCTCACAATCCAGGCTTCGCCCGCAAGGGCCGCCGAACCGTCAACAATCCTTCTACAGGGCACAACGAGCGCCGGAGTTGGAGTCGTTTATGAGCGGAAGCCTTCTTCGATATTCGATTTTGACGGTGGCCCTCGCGGCGCTCCTGAACGGCTGCGGCGGTAGCTCCGGCACTGCGGTTGCGCCCATACTGGGCGGCGGCCAGCCTTCGAGGGCGCCTTCCAGCAGCCCAGCTCCGACGCCCACACCGTCGGCGAGCCCGTCGGCGCGACCGTCGGCCACACCCTCACCGTCGGCGGCGCCGTCTTCGTCCGCTTCCGCGCCTTCGATCTATGTGGCGAACGCTAGCGGTAGCATCACCGTCTATGCGGGAAACGTGAGTGGCACCGTCGCCGAGGCCCCATTCGCAACGATCATCGACAACAGCAGCAACAGCCTCCTCGGCGTCAGCGGCATTGCTCTCGACGCGAGCGGGAAGATCGACGTCGCAAATCCCGGAAGCGACAGCGTGTCCATCTTCGCAGCGAATCCGAGCGGGAACCTCAACGAAGCCCCTCTCGCGAGGATCACCGGAACCAACACGGGGCTCAGCGAGAGCGCCGGCGTTTCCCTTGACGCAAGCGGCACGATCTACGTCGCGAACACGGTCGGCAGCATCACGGTTTACGCGGCGAATCCGAGCGGGACGCTCAACGAAACGCCGCTCGCGACGATCACCGGACCCAACTCCGAGGTCGTCTCTCCTCATGGCATTGCCGTCGACGCGAGCGGGAAGATCTATACGCCGGGCGACGATCAATTCGTTGGCGGTGGCACCGTCACGGTGTATGCGGCAAATCCGACGGGGACGCTCGACGAGACACCGCTCGGAACGATCAGCGGAAGCAGCACGGGGCTCAGTGGTCCGTGGGCCGTCGCCCTCGACGCGAGCGAGAAGATCTACGTCGCGAACAACTTTGGCCAGAGTGTGACGGTCTATGCCGCGAATCCAAGCGGGACGCTCGACGAGACCCCGCTCGCGACGATCGCTGGTCCCAATACGGGACTCGACGGGCCGACCGGCATCGCCGTTGACGCCAGCGGGAAAATCTATGTCGTGAACAACACCAGCGCGACGATCACGATCTATGCAGCGAATCCGAGCGGGACGCTGAACGAAACGCCGCTCGCGACGATCACGGGCCTCAACGACCCCGCCGCCCTCGTGGTCCACTAACAGCACGATCACATCGCGATAGAAACGCTGTGATAAGGGAATACCGTCCGTGCGCCCCCTCTGCTCGGAGGTTACCGTCTTGTCGATTCGCATGGCACTCGCGGGTGCGGTTCTCGCACTGGCTTTGGCCGCCGCACCTGCGGCGCAGGCACGGGGCACCGCCACCGTCACGAAGAGTTCCGGCACGATTCGTACCTATCAAAACGTTCGCATCCGACTAATCGGCACGACCTCACTTCGCGTTACCTCCGCTGATGGGCAAGGCACGTTGAGCGTCCACCATGCCGCGTGCTCGTATATCGGCGATCTGCGACGATGCTTACCGTTTGAGATCACGCTGGATCAGCACGGCGCGAAGCATTTGCTGGATCTTCAGCGCGGCACGCTCTACGTCAACGTGACCGGCGGATCACTTCAGATGCCACACTCGACGATGCTGGTGCCGGCGCACAGCATCGTCCTCAGCCTCGAAACCGAGCGCGGAACGGTCATCTCCGTAACGGGCAGCTTAGACGGAGGCGCGCAATGAATGCCGGTAAAAAAAAGTCGTTCGCACTGGGCCTGTCGCTTCTTTTGACGCTGGCCGCACCGCCGGCAGCGAGCGCGCAACGCCATGGCGGCGGAGCGCGGGCCGCCGCGCCTGCTCGCGTGAGCGCACCGCAGATCCGCTCGGCAGCGCCTTCCCGTGGCTTTGATTTACGTGAAGATACCGCACCGCCGCTGCGGCAGAGTACTCCGCTGCGTCAAGCCGCTGCGCCGCCTCAGAGCACCCCGCAACGCTTCGCACCCGTTACAGTCAGCCGGCAAGGCACCGCGCCGCATGCGCCGGCCGCCGGACATCGCCCGGCACTCGCAACAAATCTCGGGTACGGGGGCGGTCCCGGAGGGCACCGGATCATCGGCGACCCGCGCTATCACGGCGGCAATTGGGGCTGGAATCACGGTGTTACATGGAATCCCGCGCCGCGCTATTGGGGCGGCGGATTCTGGGGACCGTGGGCACTCGGACTGGTTGCTGCCTCAGCGTTCGGAGCGATCTATTACGACGATGGGACGCTCGATTCGTATCAAGTCGAACCCGATAGCCCCGGCGCCGAGCTACTCGAAAACTACCAGCTCACGCAGGTGCCCTGCGGCCCGCCGGACCTGGTCGTAATCCTCGGTCCCGACAACGGTGTGATTTGCGCGGATCCAAACGACCTCGTCGCAGCCGGCGAATACCAACTCGATCCGGCAGATCTCACGATCGTCGCACTCGACTCGTAGCCCTTTGGGCTACGACGTCCGCGAGATTGGCTTGATTCGCGCTACCGCTTTGCAAGCTCGTTCGCCGAAGGAGGACGTTCGCGTGAACGACGCGCAGCCACCGGCGATATGAATCGCCTTGCGTTTTTGCATACGACGATCGGGGCACTTGGTGCGCCGGCCGTGCCCTTTTACGATCGCGTCGACCGCATCGTCCCGATTCGCGCCGATCCCGACGGTTTGATACGCGTAACCGTTTGCACGCGGCCGTTTCGTGCGGCAGGGCCGCGTCTGGATATCGAGCAGCTCGGTGCCAAAACGGTTTTCCACAATTATGGACATGGCGGGAGCGGCTGGTCGCTCTCGTGGGGATCTGCCACGGTGGTGCTCGAAAAGCTTCTCGCGCGGTCGCAGGGCGAACGCGACATCGCGATTATCGGATGCGGTGCGATCGGGTTGACGACCGCGATCGTCGCGCAGCGTCTGGGTTTGCGACCGACGATTTATGCCAAGGAGCAGTTTCCGTTCGTGCGATCCGCGCGCGCGACGGGTTCCTACACGCCTGACTCTCGCATCGCGTTGACGACGGCGGCCGGCGCCGACTTCCCGGCGCTCTGGGAGCGCATGGCGCGCGCGTCGTTCACGATGTATCAGAGCTATCTTGGCCTACCGGGAACGCCCGTCGAGTGGAGTGACCGTTACGTCTTCTCAAACTTGACGAGCGATCAAAGAGCGGCGAACTACGAACGCGGCAACACGCATGGTTTCGCGAGCTACAGTGATCGGATCGAAGATCTCTTCCCCGGCCGGCGCGATCTGGAATTGCGAAACGGTGAGAAACCATACAAGGTGAAAACGGCGCGACGCGGCGTGGGGATGACGTTCAACATCGCCGACTACTCGCGTCAGCTCGTCGAGGAGTTCAAGATCGGCGGCGGGACGATCGAACCGCGCGAGTTCTCTACGCCGAGCGACGTCGCAACCGTCCCACAGCGCCTGATCGTAAACTGCACGGGCTACGGCGCACGCAAGCTTTGGTCGGATGAAAGTCTCGTACCCGTACGTGGTCAGATCGGTTGGCTACCGCCGCAAGAGGGTGTCAACTACGGCATGGCGCTGGACAACCTCGTGATCACGGGCCGCCGCGACGGAATCGCCGTACAGCCGACGCCGCAGGGCGATGACACCGGCTGGAACGACGACAGCGAAGTGCCCGACAACGAAGCTGCGAAGGCGGGCGTCATGCAGCTCGCGCGCTTTTACGAGACTACCGCTACTTGAGCGTGCGGCGGCATTGAAAGTGCGGCGCCGAGTTCAACTCGGCAGCTGATCGCGGCGGCGCGTCAAGGAGGCGGACTCTGCGGCGTTGCTCGACAGGTCGATGGCTTTGTCGTACGCCGCGTACGATTCCTGACTGCGGCCCAGCCGGCGCAGCAGGTGGGCGCGGGTGGCATGGTAGGCGTGATATCCAGCCAACGCGTCCGCAAGACCATCGACGGCCGCCAGTGACACTTCCGGGCCGTCAAGCTCGGCGACAGCGATGGCTCGGTTGAGGGCGATGATCGGCGAGGCGTCGAGCCGGACGAGTTGATCATAGAGGGCGACGACCTGCGACCAGTCGGTGTCGCGCACGTCGTGGGCAGAGGTGTGCACAGCATTGATCGCTGCGAGGATCTGGTAGCGACCGGGAGCCACCCCGGTGGCCAGGCGCTCGCGCACCAGCCGATGGCCCTCGGCGACCAGCGCCGAGTCCCAGGCCTGGCGGTCCTGTTCGTCGATCGTCGCCAGGTCGCCGCTCGCCGAAATCCGGGCGGGGCGGCGGGCCTCGGTGAGGAGCATCAGCGCGAGCAGCCCAGCTACTTCGCCGTCCTGTGGCATGAGGACACGGACGAGGCGAGTGAGCCGGATCGCCTCGGCCGTGAGATCGTCACGTACGGGGCCCGTGCCGAGGCCGCTGGTCAGGTAGCCTTCGTTAAAGATGAGAAAGAGGACGGCAAGGACGCCGGAGACGCGCGCCGGGAGATCCTCCGCGGCCGGCACCCGAAACGGGATGCGAGCCGCCTTGATCTTGGCCTTGGCACGGGTGATCCGCCGACCCATGGTGGTCTCTTGCACAAGGAAGGCCCGCGCGATCTCGGCCACGGTCAGCCCGCCGACCATGCGCAAGGTCAGCGACACGCGGGCGTCCATCGCTAGCGCCGGGTGACAGCAGGTGAAGATCAGCCGGAGCCGCTCGTCGTCGATCGCGCCAAGCGACTCGGATGAGTCGTCGCCCGAGGCCAGCTGAGCCTCCTTGTGTTTGCCGTCTCGTTTGCTCTCGCGCCGGATCCGATCGATCGCTTTGCGATGGGCCGTTGTGGTCAGCCAGGCGCCGGGCTTGGGAGGCACACCGTCAGCCGGCCACCGCTCGACGGCGGTCGCGAATGCCTCGCTTGCAGCCTCCTCGGCGACGTCGAGGTCACCGAAACGGCTGCTCAGGACGGCTACCACCGTGGCCCACTCCTCGCGGTGGGCTTGGCTGATCGCCTCCGAGACGTCCCTCACGCTTCCTGGTCGAGGCAGGGCCGCACCTCGACCTTTCGATTGCAGCTCTTTGACCCTTCGGCAGCGAGCTTCAATGCGACGTCCAGGTCGGGGGCCTCGATGATCCAGAAGCCGGCGACGTATTCCTTCGATTCGAGGAACGGCCCGTCGGTGAACACCGCCTCCGCACCCCGATTGTCGATGACCGTGGCCGCGCTCGGCGACGCGAGGCCGTTTGCGAAGACCCAGTGGCCCTCGGCCCTGAGCCGTTCGTTGAACACGTCGATGGCAGCCATCTCGGTCGGATTCCCGGGAGAGCCGGGCTGGACGTCGATCACGGAAATAAGGTACTGCATCTCAATCACTCCTGTCGTTTGGGGCGCCCTCGTGAGCGGCCCTCACCCCTACTACGAACAGCTCTGCCCCGATCCGACATGCCCGCTACCGGATTTCATTCGACATCTGAGGGGACGCCGGACCGGCGGACGTATTTTGCTACGAGACGGAAACCATCTGCGCTTTTGTCGATAAAGTGGATCTCCGTCCGACGTGAGGGCATAGACACGCTTCAGAACGAGACTGGACAAGGTGAACGCGATGCGATTTATGCTCTTGATGATGCCTGGCGGCTATGGGGAAGCCGCGCCCGGAACGATGCCCGATGCCGCGGCAGTCGGTGAGATGATGAAATACAACGAGGCACTCGGAAAAGCGGGTGTGCTGCTCGCGCTCGATGGGCTTCATCCGCCTTCGATGGGTGCCCGGGTCAGCTTCGCCGGCGGAAAGGCTGCGATCACCGATGGTCCGTTCAGTGAAGCCAAGGAAATCATCGGCGGCTATTGGATGATCCAGGTTCGCTCGCGCGATGAGGCGCTGGAATGGGCGGCACGCTGTCCCGCGGGTGAGCACGATACGATCGAAGTCCGGCAAGTCCAGGAATTCTCCGACTTTCCGCCTGACGTTCAATCGGCGGCGGGTTCGCTTCCCGATTTGTTGGCCCGCACGGGCGAGCATCCAACGCGTGAATGAGAGCGTTGCGGGTCGAGCGATTGACGCGGTTTGGCGGATCGAATCACCGCGCCTCATTGCCGGACTCACGCGTCTAACACGCGACGTCGGCGTTGCGGAGGATCTCGCGCAAGATGCGCTCGTAGCCGCGCTCGAACAGTGGCCGGAGTCGGGCGTCCCGGCCAATCCCGGGGCATGGCTAATGGCGATCGCCAAACGTCGCGCGATCGATCGCTTTCGCCGCGAGGAGCTCGGGGAACGCAAGCGCGACGAGTTCGGTCGCGTCGAACTAGCGCGCAAAGAGGCCGAGCCCGGCTTTGACGCGTCGCTCGAGGACGATATCGGCGACGACCTCCTGCGCCTGGTCTTTATCGCATGCCATCCCATACTTTCACGGCAGGCGCGCGTCGCGCTCACGCTACGCCTGATCGGCGGCTTGACGACGGCGGAAATCGCGCGCGCGTACCTCGCCTCCGAGGCCACGATTGCGCAACGCATCGTGCGCGCAAAACGCACGCTAACTGAGGCACGTGTTCCCTTCGAGATGCCGCAGGGCGCTGATCGCTCCGCGCGACTTGCGTCGGTGCTTGAAGTGCTGTATCTGATCTTCAACGAGGGTTATTGCGCGACGGCCGGCGACGATTGGATGCGGCCTTCGCTCTGCGAAGACGCGCTGCGCATGGGTCGCATCGTCGCGGAGTTGATGCCGCGCGAGGCCGAAGTGCATGGCCTTGTTGCGCTCCTTGAGATTCAGGCCTCGCGCACCGAAGCCCGTGTCGGACGAAATGGCGAGCCCATACTCCTGCCCGACCAAGATCGTTCGCGCTGGAACCGTGTGCTTATCCGTCGCGGCTTCGCCGCACTCGATCGCTTGGAGCGATTGGGCGGCACGCTCGGACCCTACGCTTTACAGGCCGCGATCGCGGCATGCCATGCGCGCGCCGGAACCGCGGAAGAAACCGATTGGGTGCGCATCGCCGCGCTGTACGACGCGCTGCTCGAGGTCATGCCGTCGCCCATCGTAGCGCTCAATCGCGCGGTCGCGGTGGGATTCGGATACGGACCGGCGGCCGGACTCGAAGCCGTCGAAGAATTGCGCTTCGAGAAATCGCTGGAGGGCTATTATCTGCTTGCGAGCGTGCGCGGCGATCTACTCGCGCGCCTCGGGCGCGGCGCCGAGGCTGCGTTCGAATTTCGGCGCGCCGCCGCGGCCACTGCGAACGAACGTGAACGCACGCTCTTGCTCGGTCGCGCAAAGGCTGCCGGCGATGTCGATTCCGCTACTGGCCGTTCGACGCGATCGTAGAAGGAGACATCAGACATGAGAATTCTCTCGATCGTGACCCATCCAGCATCGCGGCCTCTACCGACTCAGGAAGAGATGGACCGGATGGGCGTCCTTATCTCGGAGTTGGTGAGCGAGGGTTCGCTCGTCGATGTGGGCGGAACCTGGGAAGGTTTGCTCGAGATGAAAATCGAGCGACGAGCCAATGACTATTCGATCGTCGACGGACCATTCAGTGAAGCCAAGGAAGTCGTCGGCGGTTACGTACTTTTCGATGTGGCCGATCGAGAGGCCGCAATTGCGTTCACGCGCCGCTTCCTCGACCTCGCCGGCGACGCAACATGCCACCTCCACGAGATCATTGAGAAACCACCGGACGGACCGTAGAGGCAGAACCGTGGTCGAGCAACTGCGGGAGATCCTTGCGCGCGAGGGTATCCGCGCGTCCTCTTCGGCGGACCAAGAAGGCATTTTCTTCGCCATCGAAG
>Ga0302324_100002121_pt1 | contig 46763 bp, 53 predicted proteins | sample Palsa_T0_1_FD_201949 | JGI IMG/M metagenome (GOLD analysis project Ga0302324, IMG submission 201949) | Peat permafrost microbial communities from Stordalen Mire near Abisko, Sweden - Palsa_T0_1 | ecosystem: Environmental > Terrestrial > Soil > Palsa > Peat permafrost | place: Sweden: Abisko... | reverse complement strand
TGAAGGCCGGCTGCATTCGGTGCGCGTCGCAGCACGCGGGCTCATCTCTGCAGCCGAACTCAAGCTCGCAGGATCCGAATTCACGCTGCATTAGGTTCCAGCGTCTCGCCGAAGCGGACGGGGGCGCCCTGCCCGCTCGCTATCACAGCGCCGTCGCGCATGATCGTCTGTCCACGGATGATCGTCGCCATCGGCCAACCTGTCGTCTCCATGCCGTCGAACGGTGTCCAACCGCACTTCGACGCGATCCAGGAATTGTCGATGCGTTGGCGCACCTTGAGATCGACAATCGTGAAGTCCGCGTCATAACCCTGCGCGATGCGCCCCTTGCCGGCGATGCCGAAAACGCGTGCCGCACCTGCGCTCGTGAGGTCCACGAAGCGTTCGAGCGACAGCCGCCCCGCATGAACGTGATCGAGCAGGATGGTCACCAGTGTCTGCACGCCCGGCATGCCTGAGGGTGTATCGGGATAGGTTTTGTCTTTTTCGGCGCGCGTATGCGGCGCGTGGTCTGAGCCGATGACATCGATGAGACCAACGCCCACTGCTCGCCACAGGGCTTCACGATGGACCACTTCGCGAATGGGCGGATTCATCTGCACATAGGTGCCGAGACGTTCGTAACATTCGGGCGCTGCCAGGGTCAGATGCTGCGGCGTCGTTTCCACCGTCGCGATATCGCGTGCCGCCGCCAGGAGCGGTAGCTCGTCCGCCGTCGTCACATGCAACACGTGCAGTCTGCGCCCCGCCATACGCGCCAGCCGCAGCACGCGCTCGGTCGACAGCCGCGCCGTCTCCACATCCCGCCAGACGGGATGCGTACGGGGATCGCCTTTCGCTGCAAAGGGTTTGCGTTCCCTCAGCCGCGCCTCGTCCTCGGAATGAACGGCAACACGCCGGCGGCCAGCCCGGAGCGCGGCGAGAATATCATCCTCCCCGTCCAGCAACAGCGTACCCGTCGAAGAACCGAGAAACGCCTTCACGCCTGCCACACCGGGCAGGCGTTCGAGTGTCGCCAGCGCGCCAACGTTCTGCGGTGTTGCGCCCACATAGAACGCATAGTCGCAATGCATTCTGCCCGTCGCGCGCGCGAGCTTGTCGGCAATGGCAAGATGCGTCGTCGTGGGTGGCTGGGTGTTGGGCATTTCGAACACGGCGGTGACGCCGCCCAGAACGGCTGCCCGGCTGCCGCTCTCCAGATCTTCCTTGTGTTCGTTTCCGGGCTCGCGGAAATGTACCTGCGTGTCGATGACGCCGGGCAGAACGTGCAATCCCCGTGCATCGAAAACGTCCGCGGCGCGTGCGGCCGGCAGGGCGCCGATCTCCGCGATACGACCGTCCCTGACGCCGACGTCGGCGAGACCGATTCCGTTAGGCGTGGCGACCGTGCCGCCCTGAATGAGAAGATCGAAGGTTTGGTCCATCGCCTGCTGCCCGCTATAGAGACGGCTTGTTTTCTTCCGACACCATAGCGCAGCCTAACCCATGATTCTCAATTCCATGCTCGGATCGGGCTTCGGCGGCCTGGAAAAGCTCTTTCTAGACGAAGTCGAAATGCTGCCAATGGCCGGGATGCCGGCGCGTTGCGCGGTCAGGCGCGGCAGCCCACTCGCCCGCTACGCGCGCGAACGCAACCTGCCCTGTGACGAAATTCTGGCGCTGAGCGACTGGGACCCTATCAGCGTGGCCGGCGCGCGAACGCTCGTGCGCCGGGCAGCGCCCAAACTTGTCATGTGTGTCGGGCGCAAGGCCCATCGCCTGTTCGGGCGGGCCGTCGGAACCAGCCTTCCCATCGTGACGATGGTGCAAAAGCGCCGCTTCGACCGCGATTTTCCCCATGCGGGCGTGCTCGTCGCCGCCACACATCGCCGGGGCACGCTGATCGAAGACGGTGTCGCGCCCGAAAACATCATCGTCATTCCGAACTCGGTGCGCCTGCCGCCACCGAAGGCGGATTACGCCATCGCGCCGGGCCGGCCGGTGACAATTGTGGGCCTCGGCCGCCTGCATGAGAAGAAGGGCTTCGGCGTGCTGATCAAAGCCTTGCGGATTCTGGCCGCCAGCGCTGTCGCCTTCGACTGCAGCATCGCCGGCGAAGGTCCCGAACGCGCCAGCCTGCAACGGGCGGTCGACAAGGCCGGACTCGCGGACCGCATCAAGCTGCCGGGCTGGACCGACGACGTCGCGACCTATCTCTCGGCCGCGGACATCTTCGCCCTGCCCTCCTTCCAGGAGGATTTTCCGCTTGCCGTGCTCGATGCGATGGCGAGCGGCGTTCCCATCGTGGCGAGTCGGATCGACGGGCCCAAGGATTTTCTCGTGGACGGCGAAACAGCCCTCATCGTGCCGCCCAACGACGCGCCGGCACTGGCGGAGGCCTTGTCGCGACTCATTGCGGATCAAGGCCTGCGCGAAAGACTGGGTCGCAACGCACGCCGCGAAGCCGAGCAGAAATACAGCTTCGAGGCGATCGGCCGCCGTCTCGTTCAGGCGCTCGACAATGTTCTCGCGGGAAAGCCGATCTCCTTCGGCGCTTGACGCAAACACATCACAACTTCTGGAACACCACGCAGGTCATTTCGTAATTGTGCCAGAGCCAATAGAGTTTCTGCATCGAGCGCTTCCATTTCTCGATCCCCAGAAACGGCACTGGCAACCGGAACAGATGGCGCAGCAATATCCACGGTCGCCTGCGCACCTGATCGCGATAGGATTCGCCTGTATCGACGATCTCGCCCCGCAGCATCTGCGTGCCGGAAAACAGCGCCCCGAGCGCCTGTGGCGGCGGCCGGAACATTGTGTCGATGGGGTCGCGGTGGTGCGGATAGGAATGCGGCACGGTGACAAACAATAACCCGCCGGACGGCACGACCGCCACGCAGCGCTGAGCAAATGCTTTGGGGTCGGTCACATGCTCCAGCAGATTGCAAAGCAGCAGTGCGCGCGGTTTGAGGCCGGCGATCCGGTCATACCCAACGGCGTCCATGATGTCGGCGCAGAGGTCGACGCCGTCGTCGCTTTTGATATCGACATGGACAATTTCGATATGCCGCCGGCCGAGCGGCGCGAACAGACCTTGTTCGATCCAGGGCTGATGCTCCTCGCGGAAAGCACGCGTGCTGGAGCCGATGTTGAGGAGCGGCGAAAGCTCGGCATCCGCGAACGGTGCGAGTTGCGTCAGCAGCCATCGGCATTCCGCTTTGAACACGCGTGTTCCTCCGGCCCGGCGCTTGGCATTTCGCGAGCGAGGCATTACCTCAAGCGCCATGACCGCGCCAGCACGACTTGACGACCGGACGATCGTCGCGCTTTCAGGACCCGAGGCGCGCAGCTTCCTGCAGGGCCTGATCACCAACGACACCGAAAGACTCGGTCCTGGCGCGCCGCTCTATGCGGCGCTGCTGACGCCGCAGGGCAAGATTCTGTTCGATTTTTTTCTGGTCGAAACCCCCGAAGCCATCTGGCTGGATTGTGCCTCGGCGACGGCCGACATGCTGGTGAAGCGCCTCTCGCTCTATCGGCTGCGCGCCAAGATCGAGATCGCGCGTCGCGACGATCTCATGGTGTTTGCCGCCTGGGGCGGCGCAAGATTGCCCCAGCCAGGCTGGAGCGACCCGCGGCTTTCGCCTCTCGGCCAACGTATTGCCCTTTCTGCGGGCTCCATCCCGTCCGACGCGCTGCCGGCAGAGGCCTATACGCGCCACAGGCTCGCGCTCGGTGTGCCCGAAGCCGGCGATTTCGGCCAGGACAGGATATTCGCGCTCGATGCCGGTCTGGCCGAACTTCACGGCGTCGCGTTCGACAAGGGCTGCTATGTGGGCCAGGAACTCACGGCGCGCATGAAGCACCGGGGCACCGCCCGCAAGCGACTGCTTCCCGTTGCGGCGGCGGATGGCACCACGCTTCTGACGCCGGGCGCATCCGTGACCGCCGGCGGGCGCGAATTGGGCAGTGTGAATTCCGTCTATGGCGCGCGTGGCTTCGCGCTGATCCGTCTCGACCGGCTCGATGAAACAGGCGATGCGTCGCCGGAAGCCGGCGGCATTTCAATCATTATTGAAAAACCTATATGGCTTTTCTCTTGACGGCGAAAACGAAAGCGTAAGATTCAGCACTCTTCAAGGAGAATGCACATGCTTCATCACGTTTCCGTCGGCGTGACCGACGTCGAGCGCGCAGCGAAGTTTTACGATGCCGTGCTCGGCGCGCTAGGTTTCAAACGCACGGCGCAATATCTGCCCTATGCAATCGCCTACGGTCCGGGCGTTTCCATGTTCTGGATCGGACTGCCGCATGACCAAAAAGGCGCCAGCGTCGGCAATGGAGCCCATATCGGCTTCGCGGCGCGAACCAAAGGTGCCGTCCACAAATTCCACGAAGCGGGCCTCGCGAGTGGCGGTGCGGACGACGGCGCGCCCGGCGCACGCCCCGATTATGGTCCGGACTACTATGGCGCATTCCTGCGCGATCCGGACGGCAACAAAATCGAAGCGGCGCTGCAGGCGGAGGCCAAACCCGCCAAAGCCAAGCCGGCCGCACGCGCCAAAGCCAAGGCCAAAACAACCAAAACAACCAAAGCGACCAAAGCCAAACCTGCAAAGGCCAAAAAGGCGAAGGCCAAGCCCGCAAAGCGCAAGGCCAAACGCCGTTGAAGGCCGACATCGTCCGCTGTTCCTGGCCCGGAGAGGATCCGCTTTACGTCGCCTATCACGACGAAGAATGGGGCGTGCCCGAATTCGACGATCGGGCGCTCTATGAAAAACTGGTCCTCGACGGGTTCCAGGCCGGTCTCTCCTGGATCACGATCCTGCGCAAGCGCGAGAATTTCCGCGCGGCGTTCGACGATTTCGCGCCGCAGAAGATCGCCCGCTATGGCGAACGCCAGATCGCGCGCCTCCTGAAAGACGAAGGCATCGTGCGCAGCCGCGCCAAGATCGCAGCGGCGATCAAGGGTGCACAGCTCTGGCTCGACATGATGGAAAAGGAGCCGGGCGGCTTTACACAATTCATCTGGAAACATGTCGATGGCCGCCCGCGCGTCAACCGCTACAAGTCGATCGCACAGGTTCCTGCCAAGACCGAGATGAGCGAAAATCTCGCCAAGGACCTCAAGCAGCGCGGCTTCAAATTCTGCGGACCAGTGATCGTCTACGCCTTCGCGCAGGCGGTGGGCATGGTCAACGATCACCTCGTCTCATGCCACCGCCACGCGGCATGCGCGAAATTGGCTCAGCCCCGGCCGCGATAGGGCGCGACGCCTGTGTCCGGCAGCCAGACGCCACCCGGCAATTTTCCCGTCTGCCAGAACACGTCGATGGGAATGCCGCCGCGCGGATACCAATAGCCCGCGATGCGCAGGAATTTCGGCCTTATCGTGGACACGATGCGCTTGCCGATGGTGAGCGTGCAATCCTCATGGAAGCCGGCGTGATTGCGAAAGCTGCCCAGGAACAGCTTCAACGATTTGGATTCGGCGAGCGCCTTGGCTGGGCAATAGTCGATGACGAAATGGGCAAAATCGGGCTGACCGGTGATCGGACACAGCGTGGTGAATTCCGGCGCCGTGAAACGCACGACATAGTCCGTGCCCAGATGCGGATTGGGCACACTTTCGAGCCGCGCTTCGTCGGGCGAGCACGGCAGCTCCACGGTGCGGCCGAGCTGTGTAAGCTTTGCCTGCGCGCCCGCCACATGTCGTTCAGCTTTCTTCATAGACACAGGCCTGTCCGTAGGTTGGTCGGCATATGCGAACGCGTGCAACTTCAGGCAACGTTGCCTTCGCGCGCACGTAGATGAAGCGCGCCAGGTTTTCGAGCGTCGGCATGCCCAGCCCGTCAACGTCATTGAGCAGACGGTGGTCGAGCTCGTTCCCGATCGCCGCGAGTGCGGTTTTTATCCCGCCGAAGTCCCGCAACACGCCGGTCGCGACATCGGGTTCGCCGCGCAACGTCACCTCCACATAGAAGGAATGGCCGTGGATGCGGCGATTCTCGTCCGCGCCGACGCCCAGATGATGGGCGGCATCGAACGTGAACTCCTGGGTGATCTCGATCATGGCGCGCGCCTTTGGCAGGACCCACCCGCCCCGTCAAGCCGCCGTCGACCGCGCCGATCTATTTCTGCGCGTCGTGCCACTTCTTCACGGCCGCCATCGTCAGGTCGACATGCTTGTCGGGATCGAGATCGGTATACGTCATCAGAATCGTGTGGTCCGGCGCGATCACGTAGGAGGTACGATTCGAGTATTCTGGCTTGATGGGCAGAACGGCGTCATAGGCCTTGATGACGGTTTCGTCCGGGTCGGCGGCCACCGCGAATTTGCTGCGGCACTCGCTGACGGAGAATTTGTCCAGGGTACCGACATCGTCGTGGGAAACGCCGATGACCGTCGCGCCCAGCGCCGCGAACTGCGCCGTCGCCTCCGCGAAATCGTGGGCTTCGATGGTACAACCCTTGGTAAAGGCGGCCGGATAGAAATAGAGGACGACCGGTCCTTTTTTGAGTGCGTCCACGAGAGAAAAGGAAAACTCCTTGCCCCCAAGCGAGGCCTGTGCCGTGAAATCCGGGGCTTTGGCACCCACTGCAAGCGCGGCCAGCGCCGGACCGGCCGCAACGCTCCCCAACAACAAGATGCCTGCCATCAATCGTTTCATCTGGACCTTCTCCACTTTCGCTCACGGGAATGCAAAAAACTCGCGCACCGCCGACACGAAGATATCCGAAATCTGCCTGTTCGATATACACCGGCTCGCCAGCGACACCTTGGCCTGCGCAGCATTGTTGCGCGCCAAACGGCCCCATGCTAACTGCATCCCGCGCCAGCTGCGGGGCGTCGCCGACGCTGGTGTTTCTCTTTTGAATTCAATGATTTGATTGGTCCGCAGTGCCCCAGGCGGGCACCAACGGACCGAAGGAAGAATGTGGCGAGCGAAGAACCTCACAATGCCGGACTGGCAGGGCGTTATGCGACCGCCGTGTTCGAGTTGGCGCAGGAAGAAAAGTCGGTCGAAGCGGTCGCAGGCGACTTTGCGGCGCTGAAGACGCTCATTGCGGAAAGCGCGGATCTTGCGCGCCTCGTAAAGGCGCCTGTCCTCTCGCGCGAAGAGCAAAGGCTCGGCATGGACGCCGTACTGCGCCGCATGGAAGCCGCCCCCCTGACCGTGCGCTTCGTGCTCACGCTGGCGGCCAAGCGCCGGCTGTTCGCCCTGACCGACATCATCCGCGCCTTCGACGCCCTCGTTGCGCGCCAGCGCGGCGAGGTGAATGCCGAGGTCTCGTCCGCCCGCCCGCTGAGCGATGCGGAAATCGCCGAAATCAAATCCATTCTCAAGGCCAAACTGGGCCGCGAGGCGCGTCTCGAAACCAAAGTCGATCCCGGCCTGCTCGGCGGGCTCGTCGTCAAGGTCGGTTCGCGCATGATCGATTCATCGCTGCGCACCAAGCTCGAAGGCTTGCGCACCGCCATGAGAGGACACTGACATGAATATCCAGCCCGCCGAAATTTCCGCCATTCTCAAGCGGGAAATCCAGAATTTCGGCGCCGAAGCGCAGGTTAGCGAAGTCGGCCAGGTGCTCAGCGTCGGCGACGGCATTGCGCGCGTCTACGGGCTCGACAATGTGCAGGCGGGCGAACTCGTCGAGTTTCCCGGCGGCATCAAGGGCATGGCGCTCAATCTTGAAACCGACAATGTCGGCGTCGTGATTTTCGGCAGCGACTCCACCATCAAGGAAGGCGACACCGTCAAGCGCACCGGCGCCATCGTCGATACGCCCGTGGGCCGGGGCCTGCTCGGCCGCGTCGTCGACGCTCTCGGCAACGCGATCGACGGCAAGGGCGACCTGACCGATGTCGCCGAACGCCGCCGCGTCGATGTGAAAGCGCCGGGCATCATTCCGCGCCATTCGGTGAACGAACCGATGCAGACGGGTCTCAAGGCCATCGACAGCCTCATCCCCATCGGCCGCGGCCAGCGCGAACTCATCATCGGCGACCGGCAGACCGGCAAGACGGCGGTCGCCATCGACACCATCATCAACCAGCGCAACATCAACAAGACCGGCGACGAGAAGGCCAAGCTCTATTGCATCTATGTCGCGATCGGGCAGAAACGCTCGACCGTGGCCCAGATCGTCAAGACGCTGACGGATGCGGGTGCGATGGAATACACCATCGTCGTCGCCGCCACCGCGAGCGAACCCGCGCCGCTGCAATATCTGGCGCCGTTCACCGGCTGCGCCATGGGCGAGTGGTTCCGCGACAACGGCATGCACGCGCTCATCATCTATGACGATCTGTCGAAGCAGGCCGTCGCCTATCGCCAGATGTCGTTGCTGCTGCGCCGTCCGCCGGGTCGCGAAGCCTATCCGGGCGACGTGTTCTATCTTCATTCGCGTCTCCTCGAACGCGCCGCGAAGATGAGCGACGCCAATGGCGGCGGTTCGCTCACCGCGCTCCCCGTGATCGAAACCCAGGCCAACGATGTCTCCGCCTATATCCCGACCAACGTGATCTCGATCACCGACGGCCAGATCTTCCTCGAGACGGATCTGTTCTTCCAGGGCATTCGCCCCGCGGTGAATGTCGGCATTTCCGTGTCGCGCGTGGGTTCCTCGGCACAGATCAAGGCGATGAAGCAGGTAGCAGGCTCCATCAAACTCGAACTCGCGCAATATCGCGAGATGGCGGCGTTCGCGCAGTTCGGTTCCGATCTCGACGCGGCGACCCAGCGCCTGCTCAATCGCGGCGCGCGGCTCACCGAACTTCTCAAGCAGCCGCAATTCAGCCCCATGCCGGTCGAAGAGGAAGTCGTCTCCCTCTATTGCGGCGTGAGAGGCTATCTCGACCGGTTGCCCGTTTCCGATGTGCTGCGCTTCGAAGGCGAAGTGTTGCGGCTGCTGCGCGGCAAGCACCAGGACGTACTCGACGCCATCCGCACGCAGAAGCAGATCACGCCGGAAAACGAGACGAAACTTAAGGGCATTCTCGACGAGTTCCTGAAGAGCTTTGCCTGATGCCGAGCTTAAAGAGTTTCCGCAACCGTATCGCCAGCGTCAAAGCGATCCGCAAGATCACGAAGGCCCAGCAAATGGTGGCCGCGTCGAAATTGCGTCGCGCGCAGGACGCAGCGGAAGCAGCACGCCCCTATGCGGAAAAAATGAGCGCCGTCATCGCGAGTCTCGCGGGCGGATTGAAGGACAATCCCGGCGCGCCGGCGCTGCTGACCGGCACAGGTCGCGACGATGTCCAGCTCGTCATCGTAGCGACCGCCGATCGCGGGCTGTGCGGCGCGTTCAACACCAATATCGTCCGGCGCGCGCGACTCCATATCGAAGCGCTCAAGCGCGAAGGCAAGCAGGTGAAAATCCTCTGCGTCGGCCGCAAGGGCCGCGACCAGCTCCGGCGCCTCCATGGCCCGCTGATCCTCGACACAATCGACTTCATGGGCGTGAAACGGATCGGCTTCGTCAACGCGGCCGCGATCGGCAAGCGGGTGCTCGACATGTTCGCAGGCGGCGAATTCGACAGCGCGGTCATCGTCCATTCCCAATTCAAATCCGTCATCAGCCAGACGCCGACCGTCCAGCAACTTATCCCGGCGCCGATCGAGGAAACCGGTCCGCTCACCGGCCCGCAGGGCAATGTGTACGAATACGAGCCGGACGAAACGGAAATCCTGGCCGACCTCCTGCCGCGCAATGTGAGCGTGCAGATTTTCCGCGCGCTCCTGGAAAACGTCGCCGGCGAATTCGGCGCCAAGATGACGGCGATGGACGCCGCGACCCGCAATGCGGGCGAAATCATCGACGAACTCACGCTGCAATATAACCGCACGCGTCAGGCGATGATCACCAAGGAATTGATCGAAATTATCTCGGGCGCGGAAGCGCTTTAACGGAGCAGACAGTCATGAACGCGATCACACCGACGAACAGGATGGGCCGTGTCACCCAGGTGCTGGGTGCAGTCGTGGACGTGCAGTTCGAAGGCCAACTGCCTCATATCCTCAATGCGCTCGAAACCGAGAACCACGGCCACAGGCTGGTGCTCGAAGTCGCCCAGCATCTGGGCGAATCGACCGTGCGCACGGTGGCGATGGATGCGACCGAAGGCCTCGTGCGCGGCCAGCAGGTGAGCGACACGGGCGGCCCCATCAGCGTGCCCGTCGGCGAAGGCACGCTCGGCCGCATCATCAACGTCATCGGCGAACCGGTGGACGAAGCCGGACCCGTCCAGGCCACCCAGCGACGCGCCATCCATCAGGAAGCACCGGCCTTCGTCGACCAGTCGACGGAAGCGCAGGTGCTCGTGACCGGCATCAAGGTGATCGATCTGCTCGCGCCCTATGCGCGCGGCGGCAAGATCGGCCTGTTCGGCGGCGCGGGCGTGGGCAAGACCGTGCTGATCCAGGAACTCATCAACGCGGTCGCCAAGAACCACGGCGGCTATTCGGTGTTCGCGGGCGTCGGCGAACGCACGCGCGAAGGCAACGATCTCTATCACGAGATGATCGAATCCGGCGTCAACAAGGATCCCAAATCCGGTTCTACCGAAGGTTCGAAATGCGCTCTCGTTTATGGCCAGATGAACGAGCCGCCCGGCGCGCGCGCGCGGGTGGGTCTCTCGGGCCTCACCGTCGCCGAATATTTCCGCGATCAGGGACAGGACGTTCTGTTCTTCGTGGACAACATCTTCCGCTTCACGCAGGCGGGCTCGGAAGTGTCGGCGCTGCTCGGCCGCATTCCCTCCGCCGTGGGCTATCAGCCGACGCTCGCCACCGACATGGGCCAACTGCAGGAGCGCATCACGACCACGACGAAGGGCTCGATTACGTCCGTGCAGGCGATCTATGTGCCGGCCGACGATTTGACCGACCCCGCGCCCGCGACCTCCTTCGCGCATCTGGACGCCACCACCGTTCTGTCCCGCGCGATCTTCGAGAAGGCGATCTTTCCGGCCGTCGATCCGCTCGACTCGACGTCGCGCCTGCTCGATCCCCGCGTGGTCGGCGAAGAGCATTACAATGTCGCCCGTCAGGTGCAGCAGATTCTCCAGAAATACAAATCGCTGCAGGACATCATCGCCATCCTGGGCATGGACGAACTCTCCGAAGAGGACAAGCTCACCGTCGCGCGCGCCCGCAAGATCGAGCGCTTCCTGTCGCAGCCCTTCTATGCGGCCACGGTGTTCACCGGCATGTCCGGCATCAGCGTGAAGCTCGAAGATACGATTCGCAGCTTCAAGGCGGTGGCGAACGGCGAATACGATCACCTGCCGGAATCGGCGTTCTATATGGTCGGCACGATCGAAGATGCCGTCGCCAAGGCGCAGAAAATGGCGGCGGAAGCGGCGTAACGCCACCGACCGCGCCGGGAAACACGCATGACCGACAAAATCTCCTTCGATCTCGTTTCGCCCGAACGGCTCCTCCTGTCGGAAGATGCCGACATGGTGACCGTTCCCGGCAGCGAGGGCTATTTCGGCGTCCTCGCCGGCCACATGCCGCTCATCTCCACCCTGCGGCCGGGCGTCATCACGGTTGCGGGCGGTACGCTGGTCGACGGCCGTTTCTTCGTGCTGGGCGGCTTCGCCGAGGTAAATGCCCAGAAAATCACCATTCTGGCCGAAGAAGCGATCCCCATGGCCGAGGTCGATCTACCCGCGCTCGACCTGCGCATCCGGAATGCCGAAGAGGATATAGGTTTCGCCAGGACGGAAGCCGACCGTGCCAGGGCCTTGGAATCCCTGGAACATCTGCGCCAGCTCCGCGCCGCGCTCTGAGCCGGTTTCGTATTTGGCCGATTCCGCTATAATGCTGTCATGAATCTGCAGTCCCCCGTTACAGAGGGAAATCCGCCCTCCGGCGTCGTCTACCGGGCGGGATGGACCCTGGACGATGTCCGGTGGCACAACTTCGATCCGGCAAAGGTCGACCCGGCCCTCCTCGCCGCGGTGAAGGCTGCCGCGCTCGTCGAATACAATGCGCCGGACTATGTCGGCTATCTCAGCCGCGTCTTCAAAGATGCGGGGCCCGCCACGCTTGCCAACATCGAACAATGGGGCCGCGAGGAAATCCAGCACGGCCAGGCGCTCGGCCGCTGGGCCGAACTGGCCGATCCCGCCTTCAGTTTCGAGGGCGCCTTCGCCCGCTTCCGGGCCGGCTACAAACCGCCGCATTTCGCCGCCGACGACGCCCTTTCGATCCGCGGCAGCCGGCGGGGCGAAATGATCGCGCGCTGCGTCGTCGAATCGGGAACCTCGTCGTTCTACAGCGCGATCCGCGATGCCGCCGCCGAGCCGGTGTTGCAGGAGATCGCCGGGCGCATCGCCGCCGACGAATTCCGCCATTACAAGCTCTTCTTCGAGACGCTCCAGGCGCAGGACGAACCCGACCTGCCCTTCTGGCGCAAGCTTCTGGTGGCGGTCACGCGCGTCAACGAATCCGACGACGACGAACTGTCTTACGCTTACTACTGCGCCAATGTTCCCGCCGAACGCGAGGCGTCGCAGCCTTACCGGCGCGAGGAATATGCCCGCGCCTATCACGTGACCGCGATGGCGCTCTATCGCCGCCATCACATCCGCAAGATGGTACAGATGGTCGCCAAGGCTGTCGGCGCCGATCCGCAGGGCGGTGTCGCGCGCGCGGCCGGCACGGTGCTCTGGCGCCTCCTGCGCCTCAGGGCAGGCTTTACGGCGCGCGCCGAGCACGCCGCGGCGGCATAGGCGTCAGACGCTCCGCTTCACCATCATCTGCTTGATTTCGCCGATCGCCTTCGCCGGATTGAGTCCCTTGGGGCAGGTCTGGGCGCAATTCATGATGGTGTGGCAGCGATAAAGCCGGAACGGATCTTCGAGCTTGTCGAGGCGGTCGCCGGTCGCTTCGTCGCGGCTGTCGGCCAGCCAGCGATAGGATTGGAGCAGCGCCGCCGGACCGAGATAACGCTCCGAGTTCCACCAATAGCTGGGGCACGCCGTGGAGCAGCAGGCGCAAAGGATGCATTCGTAGAGCCCGTCGAGCTTGGCGCGATCCTCGGGCGACTGGCGCCATTCCTTTTCGGGCGCGGCCGTCTGCGTCTGGAGATAGGGTCCGATCGACGCATATTGCGCGTAGAAATTCGTCATGTCGGGCACGAGGTCTTTCACCACCGCCATATGCGGCAGCGGATAGATCGGCACCGAGCCGGAAATATCCGAAATCGCCTTGGTGCAGGCGAGCGTGTTGCCGCCCGCGATGTTCATCGCGCAGGAGCCGCACACGCCTTCGCGGCAGGAGCGCCGAAACGTGAGCGTGGGGTCGATCTCGTTCTTGATCTTGATGAGCGCGTCCAGAACCATCGGCCCGCAGCTTTCCAGATCGACGCGATAGGTGTCGATGCGGGGATTGGCGTCCTCGTCCGGATTGTAGCGATAGACCTTGAAATCCTTGGTACGCTTGGGCTTCTTGCCGTTTTCCGTCACCGGCGCCGGCCACACTTTGCCTTTTTTGACTTCGCTGCCTTTTGGCAACGTCAACTGAACCATCTGCCGCCTCAAATTCCCTGCTTGGTCTTGCATAGCAAGCAAGGCCCGGCGTGACAAACCGTGTACGAAGCGCCCGCCAACAGGGAATTTAACAGGGAATAAATCGGCGGAACTTTCCGGCAACGAATTCCCTGCTAGCAGGGAAATTAGCAGGGAATAATCGGAACAGGGAATTTGCGCGTCCTTGTGCACGGCCCGGTGGCCCGCGTTCCGGTACGCATGCGGCAACGCCGCGGCGGAATACGGCCGCCGCGGCGGGGGTAAGATTCACAATGTCAAAGAGCCTCCCGGCGGACCGGGATCAGTTCACGGTTTATCTTATAACCAATTAGGTTCATTGTCAACGGTGCAACCGCACCGCATGGAGGGCAGTTACCTTCGAATCAAAATACGTGGCATGGTCGCGCCAGCGGCCGGGTTTCACGCGCCGCCTTGGGGGGGAACGAACATGATTATGGAACATCGCTGGACCGCCGTGGTCACGCTGCTGGCGCTGCTGGTCTATTTCTGGATGAGCCTGCAAGTGGCGCGCGCGCGCGGCAAGTCGGGCATCAAGCCGCCCGCCATGACCGGCCACCCGCTGCTGGAGCGCACGGTACGGGTGCAATCCAACACGCTCGAATGGCTGCCCATCTTCCTGGTGAGCCTGTGGCTGTTCGCGATCTACTGGAACGAACTGGTCGCGGCGGGCCTCGGCCTTGTCTGGATCGTCGGGCGACTGGCCTATTCCGTCGGTTACGTGGCCGATCCGGCCAAGCGCAGCACGGGCTTCCTGATCCAGTTGCTGGCCTGCGCGGTCCTGCTGTTGGGCGCACTCGGCAGGATCGTCTACAGCCTCGCGACCGGCGGCCTCTAAGGGGCGAGTCGAAAAACTCAAATACGAATACGGTGACAGCGGCAGTGTTCACCGTTGATGCTTGAGCGTAGGGAACGTTGTCGCTGTCACTGAATTGACCTCACTGTTTCTTACCTGTCGCCGAATTTCGGCGCACCATATTTTTGATTGGTGCCCTTCGTGCAAATGATAAAATGCTCGGCCGTACTCTTACCTTTGCTGCTCTGTACCGCATGCGAACGGGACGAATATCGATTTGGTACGCATGGAGCGCCGCAATTGTGTGTTCCGACGAGTGACGTCGATCCGGATGGAATCAAATACGCGAACGTATCTCTGAAGCTTGAACCTCGAGATGGCCACTACCCGTCAGTTCCAATCCTTTTCAGAGGGTCGTTGATCAAATCCTACATACCGGGGTTCTACGTCGACCCAGAGTTTCGGGACGATCCAGGAATTAACGGTATTAGCAGCTCGATAAATTTTCTCGACTCGGGGGGCGCGCACAAGATAGGGCCTGCGCTACGCGCAGCTAACCTTCGCGAACTATGGTATGCACAGCCGCCATGCCAGCACAGACTCATCGAAAAGCTTCGTGGCTCGGCACTTTACCGTGCTCATTGCAGCAATGACGACATCCAGGTCTTGCTACTAACAAAAGATCCGGACCTGAAATCCCCATTGCCGGACCGAGACACCCTCGTGGCCGCGACCTGTTCGGATGGCAACATAAAGTACGGAGTCCACGCTGGCCACACTGTCCATCCGTGTAGACGCGTGTTTGTCTTCGATCATTTCATGATCGACTACAGGTTTCTGCAACAAAACGCCGGCTTTTTGCACGCAATGGACGACTTCCTTCGCCGCAAGATTCGGGGCTGGAAATCCGCATGCAAGCGCTGAAAATTGCTGGACGCGGAATGCAATTCTCTTTCGCGACGGACAATCCGGTAAATCTATTTCGCGTCCTACTATTCGCCAAACCGGCAGCAGCTCAGCCAGAGCAAGCTGCGCAATTCTATTCCGCCGTCCGAACAAGTACGGCACTACTTACTTCGCAGAAATCCGTGACCTTGGCTGTTGTCGTCGAGGTAATATCCGACGATCGCGCCCTTGACGTTGATTCCGTTGACCTGCGTAAACTCGGATCCGGGCGGGTCGAACGACGTAATCTTGCCACGGGACGATCTCATATAGCCGTGATAGACGTTACCGCTGTCATTGTAGTTTCCGACAACGGTCCCCTTCATGTTCATGCGCGCGACGGATGTAACGCTGGCGTCGGAAACATTGAATGTCGTGATTGCGCCGTCGGCTGTGCGCACATAACCCTCGCTGCCGGCTACGCCGGCGATCATGCCTTTGCCATTGACGCCGATGGCGGACGATTCATTCAATCCAGGCGGATCAAAATCCGTGATAGTGCCATCGACAGTGCGCACAAAGCTGTGCGGTTGCCCGCTGCTGTCCGTGTACCCGCCGACAACCACGCCTTTCGGGCTTATGCCATAAGCGACCGTGCCCTGTTCATGCTGGGAGCCGGCCCCGGGCGCGTCGAACTCTACGAATGAACCGTCGGCCGTTTGCAGGTACCCATGAGACACATAATTGCTGTCAATATAAAATCCGGCGACCGTCCCTTTGGCGTTGATGTCGTTGGCAGCGGTGCCCTGCCCGTCCATCGATCCCGCTCCCGGAGCGTCGATCACTTCGATCGTTCCGCTCGAAGTCCGCACAAAGCCGTGATAATCCTCAAGTCCATTCTGGCCGGCCTCGGTCGCGAATGTTCCGACCGCCGTGCCTTTGGGGCTCATTCCGGTGACAGTCGTACCGATCGACCCAGGAGGGTCGAATGTTGCAATCGTTCCGTCGGTGGCCTGAACGAAGCCATGTGTGCCCGCGTCGTCAATATAGCTGCCGGCAATCCGGCCTTCACCGTCGATTCCGGAGGCTAAGGTCTCGCTCGCGCCGGGTACATCGATCTGCGTGAAATTCGCCTTCTTATGACCAAGTGCACCTGCTTGCGCGGTAGCAACCGAACCCGTCGCGCAGAGCGCGGTTGCAAAAAGCAGCGCACCGCCGGACAAGACAAGTTTCGGCAGCCGCGGAGCAATGGCAAGCAATGACATGGAATCCCCCATACACATGTTGGATCGCGCTCATGCGCGCGACCATTGGAGCAAGTAAAATCTTAACCGAAACTCCCCAGATGATCCAAGGCTGGAGCGGCTCAGAGCTTTTTCTGACGCAGGCCGCGACCCGAGCGGCCTTCTTCGCGGCCGAGGTGCCCGTGCAGGTAAGACCATGCTGAACAGGTTGGCTCAGCCGCCAGGCGCGCGCCGTGGCTGTGTCGCCGGAGAACAGACACGCTGCGCTTGGCGCTCATCCAGGCTCATAGAGCGCAAGGCCCTTCGGTCCCGTGCCGTCAGTAAGCGCAAAGGGAGAACCCTTGATTGGCGTGATGCTGCCTGATTTGGCGATGTCGTAGACGGTGATGTTCTCCGTGTCGGAATTGGTAACGAAAAGGTGCTTCCCGGCCTTGTCGATCGCCAGCGCGATCGGCGCCGTTCCGGAGCCATCCTCAAATGGCGAGTCCGATAGCGCTTCCAGGGCGCCGCCGCTACCGATCGAATATCCCGAAATCGTCCCGTCCGCGTTATTCGCGACATAGACATATTTGTCGTTCGGGGTCATCGCGATACCGTACGGAGTACCGCCGGCGGGAAAGGGCGAGCCGGTCAGCGGTGTCAGCACGCCGTCCGCCACGCTGTAGCCGCTTATGTCGTGATGCGCGCCGTTCGTCACATAGAGATCGGTTCCCTTGGACGTGATCACGCCATCGGCAGGCCCGTAATCGGTCGCATAGCTATTCAGCTCAGTCAGCGCGCCATTCTTCGCGATCGAGAAGGCGGAAACGTACCAGCCGTAAGTGTCGATAGAATAGAGATATGAACCGCTGACGATCACCTGGGTGGGATTGGACGTACAAAAGCCGGGGCAACTCACGGGAAACGGCGAGCCGGCGACAGCACTGAGTTTGGCGCCGCTTTTACGGACGTTGAAGGCCGCAATCGCACCGCCATCGTAGGTATTGGTCAGATAGAGCCGGTTGTCCTTTTTCGTAAGAACCGTGGCCCCCGGGCCGGTACCCGTCTCCGTAGCGTCCGAAACGGATGTCAGCGAACCGTCTGCGCCGATCAAAAATATTGCGACATTCGCGGATACGCTGCCCGTCGTGTAGAGATACGGCCCGTTGCCGTCTACCGCGATTGCAAAACTCCCGGGCGAGTTGGTGTTCGAGTTATAAGGTGAGCCGGCAACTTCCGTGAGCGAGCCGTTCTTTGCTATCGCGAAGGCAGAAATCAAGCTGTTGTTGTCTTCGACGTAGAGATAGCTCGCAGCCGACGCTGCATTTCCGCCAACAACTATAACCGCCACTGCAGCGAAGCCGATAAATCCGCGCATGGAAACTCCTGTTTTTTTTGAGTTTATAGCCCTCGAAAGCGTGTGGGTACAACCGGGGCGAACTATGGGTAATGTCCTAATTTGAGTGGCGCGCGGACCTCAGTCCTATTTTCCATGCGACACGAATATCGACAGCCCCAAGAGGAATGCGCCGACCACAATTATGAGCGCCCCGGCCTGGGTGGTCTTTTCACTTCTCTCGGCGCGGGACCATGTGGAAACGCCCACCAGAGCGAGCCCGGCAACAATCAGAACTGTTCCCATAATTGCCGGTAAATCGTTGATGCTCATTGCTTCGCCTCCCCGTCTGCCACGACCGCGACGGTTGCTCCACCAATTCCTCATGCGTCCAGAGCCAATCAGAAACGCCTGCCGCCATGGCAGGGATAGTCTGGCGACATGGATAGTCTGGCGACATGATACGGAATCACTACCACGATCAAATCGGCGGTTTGCCTACTCCACCGCGATCTTCTCGAACGCCCAGCCGATCTCGACCGGCTCGTTCTTCACCTCGCCCGCCAGCACGAGCTGTTCCGAGCGTCGCACGACACCGCGGCCCAGATAGACGCTTTCCTCGATGGCGATGGGCCCGCCATGGCGGAAGCGCCAGCCATCGCCGTTCGGCAGTTTCAGAATCACGCTGCCGCCCTGCGACGCCGACATGCGGATATCCGGATGGATATGGAAGCGCACCGCATAGGGCACGATCGCGTGCGGCCCACGTCCGCTCGGCATGAGCCGATCGCCGCCGGTCAGAACGGTGCCATGCGGCGACAGCGTGAGCCGGCGCTCATGCACGATCCGGAACTCGCGCAAATAAAGATCGTGATGCGCTTCGACGCACCAGCCATGCGGCGTCTCGTGCCGCTCCGTCTCGATATGCGCGGCCAAGCTCACCAGCCTCGGCCCCAGAAGATCGCGGACCCAGCCCGCGGGAAGCACGGGCACCGTCGAGGTGTCGGCCAGGGTGACGGTGGAGTGCGCCGCCGTGTTGCGCAGCGCGCTTTGCCAGTGGGCGGCGCTCACATCGCCCGCACCGCAATTGACCACCAGCCGCTGGCCGCCGGTGCTGAATTCGAAAGAAAGACAACCCGCATGGGCCGCCAGCGACAGGGCACCCTCCGGCGGTGCGCCGCAATCCATGATGGCGAGCGCACGGCCCGCCGTGAGCCGCTGGAAGCCCGAATGCGGCGCATGCAGGAAAGGCAGGCCGCGCACATCGTCGCGCGCGAGCAACCCCGCAATCATGCGCCCGTCGCATTCGCTGCCCCCATTGAACAATGCCAGCGCGCCATCGCCGTGGCGGAAGAACCTGAGCATCGGCGCGATGCGGTCATGGGCGCTGCGAATGCCCGCGGGCACCGGGTAGCCCACCGCCGTCAGCGCATCGATTGTCATGACGATATGGCGATAGGCATGCAGCAATTGCTCGGGCGAGCGGCTCGCATGGCCGCCATCGCCCAGGATCTGCGCTGCGATCTGTGCTTCGAACTGGGCGAGCCCCGCATCCAGCCGTTTTGTCTGGTCGTCGAGACAGGCGATCGCCAGCACGTTCGCCGCCGCCGCTTCGAGACGCGGCAGACCTTCCGGCGCTTCTTCCACGATGCGCGGCAGGAGGCGCGACTGCTCCCGCAGCGACACGAACAGCCGCGATCGCCACAGCATGTCGGAATTGGCGATGACGAAGCGCCCATGCGCCAGGAGCTGGATCAGCCGGCGGGCCATGATTTGCGGCAGCCACGCCGGCTCGCCGTAGCGTCCGTTGCGCGCCACCCATTGCGAGATGAGCCGTGTCGCCAGCACGCGGGCGGCCTCGCCCCCGGCCGCCGACAGCGGCGCCAGCCATTCGAAACTGTGCAGCGCCATCGCCCAGGCGGTACTTGGCGGTGGTCTGTCGAAGATAGATCCCTTAACGAGATCAACGGTTTCGCCGGCGAAGCGGAAGCGGCCTTTTAACGTCGCATCGGCCTCTTCCAGCCGGCGCGGCAAGGCATCGAAAGGATGATGCAGGACGCGATCCGGCAACCTGCCCTTGAGGAGGCTCCGATAGAACCAGTTTCGCCGCCACGCCACGCGCAGCGGCCTCAGAACCCGCCGCAGTACCGCGCGTGAAATATCGGGCAAAAGGCCGAGCGGATTGGACCGCCGCCGCTCTGTCGCTGCGCCCGCCACGCGCGCTACCCGCGTAGTGCAGAGATGTTGGCGGCGTATGCATCAGGGCCGCCTTTGAACACGGCCGTCCCCGCCACGAGCATGTCGGCGCCTGCCGAGACAGCCAGACGCGCCGTCTCCGGCGTGATGCCGCCATCGACCTCCAGAGCGATTTCACGCCCCGTCCGGACGATGCGCTCTGCTGCGGCTTCGATCTTGCGCAGCTGGCTCGAAATGAACGCCTGTCCGCCGAAGCCCGGATTGACCGTCATGATGAGCACGAGGTCGACGAGATCGAGAACCTCATCCAGCGCTTCGATGGGCGTGCCCGGATTGAGCACCACGCCCGGCCGCTTCCCCAGCGAGCGGATCAGCTGCAGCGAGCGGTGAATATGCGGCCCCGCTTCGGGATGAACGGTGAGCCCGTCGGCGCCCGCCTGCGCGAAAGCCGGAATGTAGGCATCGACCGGCGAGATCATCAGATGCACGTCGAGCGGTTTTTTCGCATGCGGGCGCAGTGCCTTCACCACCGCCGGTCCGATGGTGATGTTGGGCACGAAATGGCCGTCCATCACATCGACATGGATGACATCGGCGCCGGCCTGTTCCACCGCTTCAACTTCGGCGCCCAGGCGCGAGAAATCCGCCGACAGAATCGAAGGAGCGATGCGGATCGAGCGGGCCATCAGGCGCCATTAAGTGACGGATTCCCGGGACCCCCGCAAGGCAAAGCTCGGCCGCTCCACAAGCACCAACGCCAGCGCGAACGGCACCAACCAGATGAGGCGGGACTGGTAGCGGTCATGCGGTGTGGCCAGCACGCCGCAGATGAACGCGTTGCCGATGAGCGCCACCAGGATGAAACCGAGAAACACGATCGTCTCGCGCCGCCGCCGCCAGATCGCAACACCGATTGCGAGCGCCATGCCCGCCAGCGACAGAAAACCAACGGCGACATGCAGGCGATTGATTGTCCCGAAACGGAATTCGCCCCGCTGCTGGCGGGCCGACATATAGGCCGCGACCTGCGTGGGAATGTAAGCCTGCAGCGAGGGGCGCAGCGCCCATTCCTGCGGCTCGACCTGATCGCCCGTTTTGAATGTCACGAACTGCCGCGCCGTGTCGCCGAGCGCCATCTCCATATTCAGCAGCGGATAGCGCCGCAACGCTTCGCCGATGATGCGCTGCGATTCGTCCGTCGTGCCGGCATAACGGCCGAGCGTCTGGAACGGGCTGTCCCGGCCCCACATCCAGCCGTCGGCGCTGGGCGGCAGCACATTCTTGTAGGCGCAGAGACGGTAATGCGATTGGGGGCAGGTGTCGTCCAGAAGCCGCATCACGATGCGATCCTGCAGCAGGCGTCCGAACAGGAACGCCGGGCCCGCGCGGCTCACGAACACCTGGCCCGTATAGAGGAAATTGCAGGCGAGAATGACGACGAGCCCGGACACGCAAACAAGCGCAGGCGACGCGAGCTGCGGCGGCTGCCAATCCGCTTTCGCGAGCCGCCGCGCGGCTGCGTAAAGCGCGAGCACGGCGACGAGCCCTGTCGCCAGCATCAGATGAGACAGATGCACCGCGACCGCGAGCACCGCCGTGCCGAACAGCAGGCTGCGACGCCAGCGATCCAGCCGGCCGCCATGAAACGTCAGCACGTAGAGCGACAAGACCGCGATCGCCGCGAAACAATCCGGCTCGATCTCGCCCGCATACCAGGGCAACCCCGTGGCGACGACGAGGGCCGTGCCGAGCGCGAGGAATGCGCCGAGCGACAGACGCGGCGCCAAAGCGCGGGCGCACTCCACCATCGCGAACGCGGTCGCCAGCGCCTGCACGACGACGATGCACCACAGGCTCAATCCCCCGCCGGCCACGCGCAGGAACAGGGAATAGACGGGCGAGCGCTCGACCAGGAAATTCCCGCCGAGGCCTTCGAACACATAGGCACCGGTGTCGTAGAAGATGATCGGGAACCGGTTCCATAGCGCGACGGCGAGCAGCAGCGGCACGAGGCAGACGATCGCCGCGATCTCCGCGCGCGTTTCGCGGAGCGGCGCGGCAAACGGATGGGCGCTGCGGGATGTTGCGCTGTCTGCAACCGCCTCGCTCATCCGGAAAAACTTCCCCTCACCCGCATTCGGCCCCGCCCGTCACTTGAATGTAAGGCAGTATAGCCTTACTGTCTTCGTCTCAGTTAGGGAATGTAACCGTGACCACGCTTACCGTCACCGCCAAGGGCCAGGTCACGCTGCGCAAGGACCTCTTGAACCATCTGGGCGTGAAACCCGGCGACAAGATCGCCGTGGACATGCTGCCCGATGGCCGGATCGCCGTGCGCGCCGCACGCGGCAAGATTGCGGACGCTTTCGATTTTCTGAAACGGGACGGTGGCCCGTCTCTCTCCATCGAGGAGATGAACGAGATCGCGGCCAAAGGCTGGGCCGGCAAGCGGTGAAGCTCACGGCCGACACCAATATCCTCGTGCGCGCGCTCACCGGCGACGATGCGCGGCAGAGCAGGCTCGCCCAGGCCGAGCTGGTCAATGCCGAGTTGGTCGCGCTGGCGGTGCCGGCGCTGTGCGAACTCGTCTGGGTGCTGTCGCAGGGCTACAAAATCGCGGCGGCCGAAATCGCCGAAGCGATCCGGCGCCTGATGAACGGTGCCAATGTGGTGGTGAACCGTCCGGCTGTGGAAGCTGGCCTCGCGCTGCTGGAGGCCGGCGGCGATTTCGCCGATGGCGCGATCGCCTATGAGGGCAGCTGGCTCGGCGCGGAGGTTTTTCTCTCCTTCGACCGCAAGGCTGTGAAGCTGCTGGAGGCGCAGGGCAAGTCCGTTCGGCTGTTGTCGTAGCGCTACTTTCCTCCCCCGTTTACGGGGGAGGAAAGTAGCGACCTACACCCGTCCCCCGCGCGCACGGATGGCGGCTTTGGCCAGATCGACATTCTCGCACACGCCCTGCCGCACCCGGCCGAAGGCGATGACGGATTGCACGCCGGGCGCATATTCGCCCGCGAACGGCGCGCGCACGGAAACGACCTGCGTCGTGTCGATCCACACGGGCACGCCGTTCGGCCGCGTGAACCTGACCTGGGTTTGATGGGAAGCGGCAGCGCCTGTTCCCAGCGCGAGAGTGATATTGCCGACGTAGTTCTGCGTCTCGGTGGGAAGCAATTGCCCCTGTATGAGGCGGGCTTCGAGATTTCCCGGCCCGTCATTGTAGGCCGCGAACATCGCCGGATAGCCATACTTCCCGTAAAGCCAATGCAGATAGGCGGCGCCCGCGAAGATGTTGTCGTGCGGGGCCTGGGGATCGGGACCGAGTCCGTATTGCCCGCGCATGTCTTCATAGGTCGCGGGCATGATCTGCATGAGGCCCAGCGCCCCCGCGCTTGAAACGATGGGCTGGTTTTCCGCCAACATCGTGCGGCCGCCGCTTTCGATTTTCATCACGGCGCGAATCCAGGTTTGCGGCACGGCGAAGCGTTTCGACGCCTGCGCGATCTGGGGCGACCAGCGGTTCATCAACGCGGCCGGACTCATCTTCTGTTCTTTGTCGAAATCGGCCTCTTTGGCCGCGAGCGTTATTTTCTGCGGCGCGGGTTTTGTTTGCGCGGTCGCGGGGACGATCGTGCGGATAATTCGCGCCGTGTGGACCGCGTGATGCGGGGGCGTTCGAACGGCGGGATTGCGCCAGGCGAGTGCTGTTGCGACGACGGAAACAGCGAGCGCTACCACCGCCAGGCCGCGAAACGGCATGCCATTGGCGGTAAATCCGTTCCTGCCGCGTGCAAACATGCTGAAAGAACCAGAAGCCAAGGAATGCTCTCACTGCTGGAGGTGGACACGCCCGGGCAGACCATGATCGGAGCCATCAAGCCCGAAAGCCAAACACACCAGCCCGATGCGGCCGGTACGAACGCGCGCTCATCCGAATATAGGGCGCCGCGCCCGGTCTTCAAATCCTCGCAGGCGGCCGGCCATTCCATGGGGCAATTCGCGAGGGATTTGCCCGTTTTCCTCGGTTGACTTGGGGGCCTCCCCCCCTACACTCCCGACCGCTTCGCTCCGGCACATTCCATGGCAGATCACGTCACGCGCGCGCGTCCCCTTTCCCCCCATGTCCAGATCTATCGCTGGCCCGTCACGATGGCGACCTCGATCGTCCATCGCGCGACCGGCCTGGCGCTCGCCGCAGGGACGCTTTTGGTCGCGTGGTGGCTGATAGCTGCGGCCTCAGGTCCGGACGCCTATGACGATTTCTCGTCGCTGGCGCGGAGCCCCATAGGTCAGATCGTGCTGTTCGGGTTCGTATGGTCGCTCGCCTACCACCTCCTGAACGGCATCCGCCATCTCGCCTGGGATGTGGGCTATGGCTTCGAAGTGAAGACCGCCAACCGCACCGGCGTGCTCGTCGTCGCGCTGTCGCTCGTCCTCGCGGTCGGCGCCTTCGCCTATGCGTATCTCGCGCAGGGACTGAGCCTGTGAGCGTGCGCACGCCGCGGGCGCGCGTCGAAGGCCTGGGCACGGCCCGCTCCGGCGTGCAGCATTTCTGGCGGCAGCGCCTCACCGCTGTGGCGCTGGTGCCGCTCGCGATCTGGTTTGTCGTCTCCGCCCTTTCGCTCATCGGCGCGGACCGGGACACAGCTATCGCGTTCCTCGGCGCGCCGTTCAACGCCATCGCCATGGGCCTGTTCGTGGTCGCGGCGCTCATTCACATGACGCTGGGCCTGCAGACCGTGATCGAGGATTATATCGAGCGCGAAGGCACGAAGCTGGCGCTGTTCCTGCTCAATCAGTTCTTCGCCTGGATCGTTGGCGCGGCCTGCCTGTTCGCGCTCGTCAAGATCGCCCTGGGCGCACCCCTATCCGGAAGTTGATCGCATGACGGCCTATCCCATTATCGACCATAGCTTCGACGTCGTCGTCGTGGGCGCCGGCGGCGCGGGCCTGCGCGCCACGCTCGAAGCGGCGGCGGCCGGCCTGCGCACCGCCTGCATCACCAAAGTGTTCCCCACCCGCAGCCATACGGTGGCAGCGCAGGGCGGCATTTCGGCCGCGCTCGGCAATATGGGCGAAGATGATTGGCGCTGGCACATGTACGACACCGTCAAGGGCTCGGATTGGCTGGGCGACCAGGACGCCATCGAATATCTCGTGCGCAATGCGCCGGCCGCCGTCTACGAGCTCGAGCATTTCGGCGTGCCCTTCAGCCGCACCGAAGAGGGCAAGATCTATCAGCGCGCCTTTGGCGGCATGACCTCGCGTTACGGCGAAGGCATCGCGCAGCGCACCTGCGCGGCCGCGGACCGCACCGGCCACGCCATCCTGCACACGCTGTATGGCCAATGCGTGCGGCACGACGTGAATTTCTTCATCGAATATTTCGCGCTTGATCTCCTCATGGAAGACGGCGCCTGCCGCGGCGTGATGGCGTGGAATCTCGACGATGGCACCATCCACCGCTTCCGCGCCCACAAGGTCATTCTCGCCACCGGCGGCTATGGCCGCGCCTATTTCTCGTGCACCGGCGCGCACACCCAGACGGGCGACGGCAATGCGATGGTGCTCCGCGCGGGCCTGCCCTTGCAGGACATGGAATTCGTGCAATTCCATCCGACGGGCATCTATGGCGCGGGCGTGCTCATCACCGAGGGCGTGCGCGGCGAAGGCGGCTATCTCACCAATTCGGAAGGCGAGCGTTTCATGGAGCGCTATGCGCCTCATGCGAAAGACCTGGCATCGCGCGACGTCGTCTCGCGCTCGATGACGATCGAGATTCGCGAAGGTCGCGGCGTGGGTCCGAAAAAGGACCACATCCACCTGCACCTGTCGCATCTCGATCCCAAGATCATTCACGAGCGGTTGCCCGGCATCACCGAGTCCGCGCGCATCTTCGCGGGCGTGGACGTGACCAAGGAGCCGATCCCCGTGCTCCCGACCGTGCATTACAACATGGGCGGCATCCCCACGAATTATATGGGCGAGGCGCTGACGCTGAAGGACGGCGACCCCGATACGATCGTGCCGGGGCTCATGGCGATCGGCGAAGCGGCCTGTGTCTCCGTGCATGGCGCGAACCGGCTGGGCTCCAATTCGCTCATCGACCTCGTCGTGTTCGGCAAGGCTGCGGGCCTGCGCTGCGCCGAGGCCGTCAAGCCGGGCGAAAAGCATGCGGAGCTCGCGAAGAACGCAGGCGACGAAGCACTGGCACGGTTCGACCGCTTCCGCTTCGCGAAAGGCGCGACACCCACGGCCGCCATGCGGCTCGCGCTGCAGATGGCGATGCAGGAAGACGCCGCCGTGTTCCGCATGGGCGAAACGCTCGAGAACGGCCGCAAACGCATCGACGCGATCTATGCCGGCATGTCCGATATCGGCGTATCGGACCGCTCGCTCGTGTGGAACAGCGATCTCGTTGAGACGCTCGAATTCGAGAACCTCATCCAGCAGGCCATCGTCACCATCGAAGGCGCGGTCACGCGCACCGAAAGCCGCGGCGCCCACGCGCGCGAGGATTTTCCCAATCGCGACGACGCGAACTGGATGAAGCACACGCTGGCCTGGCTCGATCCGAAGACGGGACAGGTGCGGCTCGATTACCGCCCGGTGCACAGCTACACGCTGAGCAATGACGTGGAATACATCCCGCCCAAGGCACGCGTGTATTGAATCTCACCCCTCTCCTGCACGCGCCGCTGGCGGTACAGATTCATGTGGCGACCGTCGTTCCGGCTTTCTTCCTCGGCACCTGGCAGATTTTTCTGAGCCGCAAAGGGGCGCCGTTCCACCGCGCGCTGGGCTATGTCTATCTGACGCTGATGACCGTGACAGCGGTCGCAGCGCTGTTCATCCATGCCATCATGCCGAACAGTCCCTTTTTCGGCATGAGTCCGATTCACCTGTTCGCAACGCTGACTCTGTTCGGAGTCGTGGGCGCGCTACGCGGCGCCTGGACGCACAATATCCCCGCGCATCGCGGCGCCATGCTGGGCGTCTATATCGGCGGCCTGCTTATCGCCGGCAGCCTCGCCTTCATGCCAGGCCGCATCATGCATGCGGTCGTGTTCGGCTGATTCCGATAATCATTTGCCTTTCCATTTCGGCGGACGCTTTTCGGCGAAAGCGCGCGGGCCTTCGATAAAATCGTCGCTGCCGAACATCGCGGCGACGGCGGGATAGCTCGTCTGATTCTCAAGTGCCGCCGCCACCGACGTTTCCCCGAGCCCGCGATAGACGGCCTGTTTCGAGGCGCGTATCGACATGGGACTCAACTCCAGAATCTGGCCCGCCCAGCGCCGCGCCGTTGCCATCAGCGCCTCAGGCGCCACGACTTCATTGACGAAACCAAGTTCCAGACCTTCCCGCGCGCTGACGCGGCGTCCTGTCAGGATCATGCCGAGCGCGCGCTTGACGCCGATTTCACGCGGCAGTCTGTGGAGGCCGCCCGCGAGCGCCGCGAGTCCGACACGCGGTTCCGGCAGAGCGAACACTGCCGTCTCCGAAGCGAGAATGATGTCGCACGCCAGCGCGATCTCGAACCCGCCACCCATGGCGACACCGTTCACCGCTGCGATCACGGGCTTGTCGAGGTCGTGACGGCTGGAGAGCCCTCCGAAGCCGCCCGACGACGGAGACATCCTCCCTTTGGCGGCCTGAAACTTGAGGTCGTTGCCGGCGCTGAAAGCGCGCTCGCCCGCACCCGTCACGATCGCCACCCATTGCTCCGGATCGGCCGCGAACGCATCGAAGACGTGCGACAATTCGATATTGGCGGGCGGATGCAAGGCGTTCATCACCTCTGGCCGGTTCAGTGTGACGATGGTGAGAGGCCCCTCCCGATCCACCTTGCAAAACTCGAACATGCTCAATTTTTCCTCCCATGGTTAGCTGGCCCCAAGCTTGCAGTGCGATGCGACGCAACAGCAAGCCTTGAGGAATCTTCGCACTTGCAGTACAATCTCCGCGAGCAATTGGTTGGAGGCTCGATGGCAACCTCCTGGACCATCAGCGTCGCAGGACGCAAGTATGGCCCGTTCGATGACCGCCAGATGCAGGCTTTTGTCGGCGAGGGGCGGCTGGTGCGCGACACCCTTGTCGCACGCGAGGGGAGCGCAGATTTTCGTGCCGCTGGGACCGAACCGGAACTGGCGGGACTCTTTCTTCCACCGGCTCCCATAGCGCCTTCTGAAAAGATCACGCCCCGCGAAAGGGCCGCCGCCACGCCCGCCTTCGGCCGCCATGACGAAAATCCGGAAAAGAACGATTGCGTGCACTATGTGATCGTTGCCGACATGAAGGCTGGCTCCATCACGAAACTGGAAGAAGAAATTTTTGCGCTGGGAACGGCATTCCCCATCTTCCCGCAGGTATGGCTGCTCTCCAGCGACCAGTCGCTCAGCGCGATACGCAATCGCTTGATTCAAAAATTGGCCAAGCAGGACTTGCTGTTCATCGCCGACGCAACCAACGACAAGATCGCCTGGTTCAATTTTGGGGCCCTGGCGGAAGCAAGCATCCGCAAAATCTGGGCGAAGCAGCCTGCACCGGCGCTTGGCGCTGTGGGCTGACAGCTTCGCGTCGGACGCGTCTCGTCCGGCGTGCGTCAGGCAATCGCAGCCAGTTGCTCGCGGAACCTGCGGTAGTTGAGGACATAAATCTCGGCCGACATTTTCAGCAGCGCCAATTGGGGTTCGCTCAATTCTCGTACGACGCGGCCCGGCGCACCCATCACAAGCGAATTGTCTGGTATTTCTTTTCCTTCTCCGATCAGCGTATTCGCGCCGATGAGGCAATTTTTCCCGATCTTGGCGCGATTGAGAATCGTCGACCCCATGCCGATGAGCGAGTTGTCGCCGATCGTGGCCGAATGAAGGATGACCTTGTGCCCCACCGTCACGTTCGCACCGATCGTCGTGGGTTGCGAGGGGTCGGTATGAATGACAGAATTGTCCTGCACGTTTGAATTTTCCCCCACAACGATCCAGTCATTGTCGCCGCGCAGGACCGCGCCGAACCAGATGCTGGCCTGCTTCATGAGACGCACGCGTCCGATCAACGTGGCATTGGGCGCCACCCAGAATTCTCCATCGGCCGGGAGTTCCGGCTTCGCATCGCCCAGGGCATAGATGGTCATCGTCGAATCCCGCGAATATTGCCGCCGCCATATTGGCAGCGGGAACGGTTCGAAGCGAGCGTCCGGAAATCTCCGTCGGGCTCTCACGCGACGCACGACGCACGGTCAAAAACGCGATAGGCTTGATTCGTCGATTGAGTCGCACAAAGGGGCCGACAGGAATGCGGGATCGCGTATCGCCTCACGACAAAGGCGAAAACCGCTGCGCGGCGTTTCCCTGCCTGTCTTTACTGTCACGCGGCTGTGATCTTCATACCCCCAACATCGCCGGCGTTGCTTCGTTCACCGAGGAGCCTCCATGGCAAAGCGTTCCGCGCGTCGTAAAACTCGCGATTTTCAGACCGAAGATTCCGAAAACGTCCATCCGCTTTTCCCCGCTGCCCAAACCTACCATCCGCTGGATGCGGATGCGCGGGACCGCAAATATGTAAAAAACGTACGGGCGATGAGCCCGACGCAGCAGCGTCTGATGGACGCCATCGACGAGCACAGCGTCATCGCGGCGCTCGGACCTGCCGGCACCGGCAAAACCTATCTCGCCATCGCCAAAGCCGTGGAAGCGTTGGAACACAATCGTATCGGACGCATCGTGCTTTCACGCCCCGCCGTCGAAGCAGGAGAAAGCCTCGGCTTCCTGCCGGGTGATCTGCAGGACAAGCTCGCGCCCTACCTGCGCCCACTCTACGATGCTCTGACCGAGCGGCTCGGCACCAAAAGACTCAAGGCGCTGCTCGCGGAAGGCGTCATTGAGATCGCCCCTGTCGCTTACATGCGCGGGCGTACGCTTAACGATTGCTTCGTCGTGATCGACGAGGCACAGAACTGCACCTATGGCCAGCTCAAGATGCTGCTGACCAGGCTGGGTTGGCGATCGACCATGGTGCTGACCGGAGATCCCGATCAGACGGATCTGCTGAGCGGCCTGTCGGGGTTCGGCGATATCGCCAAGCGCCTCGAACAAGTCTCGGAAATCGCCGTGATCCGGCTCGGAGAGACCGATATCGTGCGCCATCCGCTGGTGGCGAGCATGCTCACGGTGCTTTGAGGCGGTCGCCGCGCTTAAAGCGATATGGCGATCTGGATGACGATGAGACCGAGTGCCAGGCTCCAATAACCGCAAATCGCTGCGACCAGCCAGAACGCCATGCCGGAACTGGATTTTTCACGCCAGGCGTGCGCCGCTTTCTCGAAGAGTACGCTAGGCCCGGCCACGACCATCACAATCATATAGATTGTTTTCGTGAGGGGCGTCTTCTCGCTCTTCACGAAAAGGCGGTAGAGATTCGAGATGATCCCCGAGACTGTGAAGCCCGCCGTGACCGCCAGCAGCACCAGCACCACATCGTTCAAGTTCGGCCCTCCCAGCCAGCCCCGGCCTCCGATGCACTCATCGTGCCCGCGGAAAGGCCAAACGGCGCCCCAAATTGGGTCAATTGCCGGCTGACCCCGATTCCCCGGGAAACCAGCCGTCGTTTGGTCGCCGCGTGGCCTGCATGGGCTGATTTGCGCAGCGCCCCCACCGGCGAATCGAGGCATGCTAGAAAGTGCGGGGGGACAAGATTGTGCTGGCGTCGATCAATATGAGCCACCGTGGTGACGCGTTTGAGGACAACGTCAAGCAACGCTCGGGATGGCTCATTCCGATAGCGGTGTTCGTCGTTACCGCAGCGCTCTCGGCGATCATATTGCTCTTCTACATTGCACCAGCGCCCACCTCTTTTATCGAACAACACGCCTCGCCCACCTCGCGCACCGATGTCGTGCTATTGTCGGTTGGCGGTTTCCAACTCGCGATCCCGGCCAATTATCTGCTCTACCGGAATCAGCGCCTGGGCGGCGCACAGGATAAAGCCGAACTCTATACATCCTATCCCGAATTCAGGGGCTATTCGGACAGCCAGGCTCAAGTCTTTGCCGACAATGGTGCGGATTCGCCCGTCGTCTACCTGCTGATCCGACAGGAACAATTCGATATCGACGAAGCGGCACGATTGCAGCGGATCTATCTGAACTATGTCATCGACCCGGCCGGCACGCCCGGTCCCTTCGGATTGACCCAATTCAGGTTCCGTGACGATTCTGGTTACCGCGGAGAAGACCTGTTTGTCGGACAGACCCCGCTTGGCCCCGTGGTGATGCATTGCGTACGGCTAAGTTCCGACGTGCCGAGCCCCAGTTGCCTGCGCGACGAGCGCCTCGCTCGCGGCGTGGCGCTGAGCTACCGTTTCAAACGAACCCAACTCGTGCACTGGCGCGAGATTGCACAGGGCGTCGATGCGCTGGTTCGCTCTTTCCGCAAGCCGACGAAATGAATCACGACGTCTGGTAACGCGTGCCGGTGACTTCGCGCCGCTGCGTCAAGCTTTCGACGGCCGCGGCGAAAGCAGGTTGAAAAAGGATCGCGCCGGTTCCGGCCCCCAAAATGGCAACAACGAGCGGCAATACGAGCGTATCGTTCAATGCATAGAGCGGCAGCAACGCCAACGTGGTAGCCACGCAGGCATAGATCGCCAGTGCGGCTTTTCGCTCGATCCCGCATTCCAGCACGACGGCCAAAGGCGATATGAAAAGATCCGTGCTGTTTATCGACAAAAGTACGATCGCCATACCGACGACCTGTGTCTCTGCGATGGCGCCAACCACCGGAAATGCCGGCGACGTGGCCGCGTGCTCCAGCGCCCATATACCCGACACGGCGGCTGGCAGCAGAGAGAGCGTTGTCGCAAATGCCGGTCGCCAATCGCGAAACGCAGCAAGACAGACCGCAAAGCAAACGAGAACCGACACAGATAACGACGCCCACGCGTCGTCGCTCCATGTAGCATGGGACGACGCAACACCATATACGCCGAGAACCAGCCACAACACAGCAATCCCCACAACACCCCAGCGAAAACCTGGACCCGCAACCTGCACGAGATAGAACGACCATCTTTCGCGCCGCTCGCGAATGCGATTGGTACGCGCCACGAAGTCTTCATCGAACGAAAGTAGAGAAGCACCCAGCGCGACGCCCAGCGCACCCGAAACACAACCCACGCACTCGGCAAACGCCGCCGCGCGGAACGCGCCGCCTTTCGACATCGACGACAGTATTGTCAGGATCGCGACTCCCGCGACGATGCAAAAAAATATTTGGGCAGCCATCCCCCGCAGCGTCCCTGTCGCTGCGGCTGCCGGCGCAGAACCTTCCGCGATGCGCAGCGAAATTCCATCGGCAACAAAAAGTGCTATCGAGAAAGCCAGACCGTACGAGAGGGCGAACAATGCGGCGGTGTCCGGCGTCGAAGGAACGGCAAACTGGCCAACGGTCGCGGGAAGCGCCGCCAGGGCGGTGAGGGCCGCCAGTCCGATGTGGCGCAAATAGAGATAGCCGACGACAAAACACGGCACGCTCTCCAGGCCGAGCGGCCATTCCGTTCCCGCCCAGCCCGGCAGGAAGGCGATCAAGCCCAAAAGCACAACAAGAGCAAAGACGGCTTTTTCACTGCGAAACGAGGCGGGCAGACGCCCGCGAGCAAAACGGCCGGCATTTCCCCTACCGGCACCCATCCCGCTCAGCCGGCGCGCGAAGCCGGCGGCTCAGGTAAATCCATCTCCAGGATGGCCATCTGAAAGGCGTAGGACGTCTCGCCGTCTTCTTCGTCCTTGAAAATGACGCCGATGAACTCGCCCGCCACATGCACCTCGACGGAGTCCTGCTGCTTCGGGCGTTCCAGCAATGTGATGGTGTCGAGCCGGAACAGGTTCCGCAGGTATTTTTCGATACGCCAGATTTCCGAGCGGGTCACGAATGTGGCTCCTTGTGGACCGGGTGAACTCGCACGCAAAAGGCTACGCGGTCAAGGCATCGCGGTCTACGTCCCGAAATGCTCGCTGCCAGGCAGCGAGAACTCCGCGGTCAGACCGCCATCATGATGCCCCAGCGAACCATCGAGCGAGGTGATGACGGAGTGATAGGCGCCATGCGAGGCGTCGAAGTCGAAATTCGTGTGGTGGTTATTCGCGGCCAGAGCCAGCACGATGCCATGGCTCGCCGGTCCGAACAGCGGCTGTGCGATATGGGGATGGCGCTGCGTATCCCGCGCACCCGGTTCGGGGCCGTTCCACCGTCCCTTGATGTTGTCCACCACGACCTGCCAACCCTTGCCATACTTACCGGAAAGGTTGAAGGCGTATTTGTAATTCGTCTCGAATCTCAATTTGGTGATGTTTTTGAAATCGTTGCCGTAACCGGCGAAATCGATCGTCTGCTCCGCGTGATGGACCGTGATATAATCGGCTGCGACCACTTTGTCGCCCCTGTAGGTCGTGAACTTTATTGTCTGCTTCGAGTCCCACGCGGAGGCGAAATCGCCGCTCAGCAGCGTGAACGTCTCTTTGGTCGGCGAGTAGAAGGCGGCCCAGCCGTAGCCGTTGGAGACGTTGTCTTCGGCAGGTGAAAACGCGATGATATTGCCAACCTCATCGTTGCCGTAGCCGGTGTGTTCTTGCTGATCAACCAGCGGCAAACCGTGCTTCGGATAGTAATACAATACCGAAAAATCGAAGCCCTTGTAACCATTCGGCACATAGCCGTAGTAATGACCATAGTTGGCAAGATCGTTGAAATTCATGTCGAAGCGCGTTTTGGTCATGGTCAATTTCTTTCCACGTCCGCGTCTGTTGTAATGTAACGCTAATATTCAACAAATCTCAAGACGCGGATTACTGCGCGAAAGGGATTTTGACGAGATGGAAACATGTCCGAGGGAACGCAAGGCTATTACGCAGTTACTGCCGGATCGCAAGTTCCTCGTGCGGCCTTGTCAGACATCATCAGAACCGACATTTGCGTCATCGGCGCGGGCTATACGGGACTCTCCGCCGCCTTGCACGCGGCGGAAACAGGTGCGCGCGTGGCGGTGGTGGAAGCGGACAGCGTCGGCTTCGCCGCGTCGGGCCGCAATGGTGGACAGATTCACACGGGCCTGCGCAAGGATCAGAGCGTCCTCGAGAAATGGCTCGGTCCTGCACATGCGCACGATCTCTGGACTCTAACGGAAGAAGCCAAATCGCTGGTGCGGGCGCTTGTCGACCGCCATGACATCGCATGCGATCTCAAATCGGGGCTCGTAATTGCGGCACACAACGCCCAGGCCGTCCGTGCGCTCGCCGAGGATACGGAGCATCTGGCGAAAACCTATAACTATAGCGACGCACACATGATGGATGCGGACGAAACCGCCGCGCAACTCGGCACACAGGCCTACCCCGCTGCGCGCTGGGATGGCGGCGGCGGTCATCTTCATCCGCTTCGCTTTGCGCGCGGCCTCGCGACGGCAGCAGAAAAGGCCGGCGCGACGCTCTACGAACGCTCGCGCGTCCTGGCTTTCGATGCGACGCGCGAAGGCGTTCGCGTGCTTTGCACAGGTGGCAGCATCGATGCCGGTCACGTCATTCTGGCAACCGATGCGTTTACGGGAACGATCGCACCCCAACTGGACCGATTCATCGGCCATGTGGAAAGCTTCGTCACCGCGACGGCTCCCCTGCCGCAACCGCTCTCCGAAAAGATCGTTGCCTGCGACGCGGCCGTCGCCGATACGCGTCATGTACTCGACTACTATCGCAAGAGTGCCGACGGACGTCTCCTGTTCGCCGGCCGCGAAGCCTATTTCCGTCCGCCGTCCGATATCGCAGCCCTGGTGCGACCGCGGATGCTGCAGATATTTCCGGAACTCGACACCATACCAACCGAATATGCCTGGAGCGGCACAGTCGGCATCACCGTCACGCGCATGCCCCATTTCGGACATCTAGGCGACCGCGTTCTGTTTGCGCATGGTTATTCGGGCCAGGGTGTGGCGCTGGCCACGCTGGGCGGCAAGCTTTTGACCGAGGCCGCCCTTGGACAGGCGGAACGCTTCGATGTGTTCGCACGCGTGCCGGCGCGTGCCTTTCCTGGTGGACGCCTGTTGCGCAGACCGCTTATAGCCGCGGCACTCCTCGCCTATAAAGTTCTGGACGCCGCCTAGGACACAGGCAGCCGGGGGAAATTAAGCATGCGGACAGAATCCCCGCATGCGGCGGGCTTCATGTTTCACGAATGATTCCAACGCTTCTTGAACTCTCGATCCATTCCATTTCCAGGCTTCTTTGTTGTGAGATCGGCCAGGGTTGGGTAGGTTGGACGACAAAAGCGGGCTCGATGCCCGGCGGATAGCTCAAGGGGGTATCGGGAATGTTTCGTCGCTGTGCAGTCGCGGTTGTCGCGTGTCTCTCCATATTGTCCGGCTGGGCTCACGCGCAGTCGGTAACGCCGCTGGTTCATCAGGCTCCGGGTGGGGCCCAGATTGTCTACCAGTTGACCGACGGCACGGTGCTCGCCCAGTCGATCGACAACAATGCGCAGTGGTACAAGCTGACGCCCGATATCAACGGCAGCTATGTCAACGGAACCTGGACTCAGGTCGCCAGCCTGCCGGCAAATTATTCTCCCCTTTATTTTGCCGGTGCGGTTCTCGCAGACGGCCGGGTCGTGATCACCGGCGGCGAGTACAATTTCGGCGAGTTCGCGTTCACCAAACAAGGTGCGATCTACGATCCACTGGCGAACACATGGACCAATCTCAAGCCCCCAAAAGGTTGGGGCTTCATTGGCGATTCGCCATCCGTGGTGTTGCCCAATGGCGAGTACGTGGTAGGCGAGAAATTCAAGAAAAGCCTGGCAGCGCTCGACCCGACGACACTGGAATGGACCGAGCTTCTTTCAGCCGGAAAGAACGACTTCAACGCCGAGGAAGGCTGGACCTTGCTGCCGGACGGTTCTATCCTGACCATAGACGTGAAGGACAATCCGAAGTCGGAACGTTACGTCACCACGAAGAGCGCCTGGCTCAATGCGGGCTCCACAGTCGTGAATTTGCAAGGCCCGCAAAATTGTTGCGGCAAATGCATACACTACGGCAAGAAGAACAAATGCTACGATCCGCCGGGAGAGATCGGCCCCGCAATTTTGCGGCCGGACGGCTCGGTATTCGCCACCGGCGCACTGCATGACGGACAGTCGGCGGCGCATACGGCAATTTATTCTAACGGCGCCTGGGCGGCCGGTCCCGATTTTCCGAACGGAGACCAGGCCGCAGACTCCTTTGGAGCACTGCTCACAAACGGCAATGCATTGATAGAGGGCGACAGCGGCACGCTTTATGAATATAATGGCACGACGTTCAAGGCGGAACCGGTGAATGTCGGTGGGCTTTACACGAGCCTCATGGTCCTGCCGACCGGCCAAGTGCTTGTGGGCGGCTTCGAAGTGTACACGTCATCGGGGACCTACAACCAGTCGTGGGCGCCCACCATCAGTTCCTATCCGTCCTCGGTGACGCGCGGCTCGACCTATCAAATCTCCGGCACACAGTTCAATGGCCTGTCACAGGCGGCTGCGTTCGGCGACGAAGAGGAAACCGCCACCAACTATCCGCTCGTACGCATCACCAATACTTCCACGGGCCATGTGTTCTATGCGCGCACGCACGACCATAGCACGATGGGAGTCGCCACGGGCAGCCAGACCGTTTCCACCAATTTCGACGTGTCGACGGCGACGGAAACAGGCGCCAGCACGTTGGTGGTGGTGGCGAACGGCATCCCCTCCCAGTCAGTAGCGATTACGGTCAATTGAAACGCTAGCAGACCACCCGTGCGGGCGGCGGCGGACCAGCCATGGTCCAGCCGTCGACGCTTTTGACGAAACATTCGCAGCCCGGCTTCTGCCGTCAGATGTGCAGCGCGCGTTTGTCGGCATCGAGCACCGCCTCGTGCATCGTTTCCGACAGGGTGGGGTGAGGGAAAACCGTGGCTTCGAGCTCGGCCTCTGTGGCCTCCAACGTACGCGCGACCGTATAGCCCTGGATTAGTTCCGTCACTTCCGCACCGACCATATGCGCGCCTAACAGTTCGCCCGTGTCCGCATCGAACACGGTTTTGACGAGGCCCTCGGAGTCTCCCAGCGCGATGGCCTTGCCATTGCCGATGAACGGAAAGCGTCCCACCTTGATGTTGCGGCCCGTTTCTTTGGCCTGCGCCTCTGTGAGCCCCACGCTTGCGACTTGCGGCCAGCAATAGGTACAGCCGGGTACTTTCGATACGTCCAGCGGGTGAACGCCCTTCACGCCCGCGATGCGCTCGGCGACGATCACGCCCTCATGCATCCCTTTGTGCGCCAGCCAGGGCGGTCCCACGAGGTCGCCGACGGCATAGACGCCCGCAATTCCCGTCTCACCCCATTTGTTGATGACGACATGGGTCTTCTCGATTTTGATGCCCGCCTCCTCAAACCCCATATTCTCCACATTACCCACGATTCCAACAGCCAGGATCGCACGCTCGAATGTAAGCGTTTCAGTCCTGCCATCCTTAGCCCGGAGCGTCGCGGTAACGTCGTTCTCACCCTTCTCCAGCTTTTCGACGGTCGTGGACGTTTTGATCTTCATGCCCTGCTTCGCAAACGCTTTGGCGGCGAATTGCGAAATTTCCGCGTCCTCCACCGGCAACACCCGGTCGAGCACTTCGACAACCGTCACTTCGCTGCCCAGCGTGCGATAGAAGCTCGCGAACTCGATACCGATGGCGCCCGAGCCCACAACCAGAAGCGATTTCGGAAACATGTCCGGCACCATCGCCTCGCGATAGGTCCAGACGAGCTTGCCGTCGGCTTCGAGACCGGGAAGCATCCGCGCCCGTGCGCCTGTCGCAAGCACGATGTTTTTCGCGGCGAGTTCCGACGCCGCGCCGTCCTTCGTCACCGTGACTTTGCCCGGGCCGGACAGCCTCGCGTCGCCGGAAATGACCGTGATCTTGTGCTTCTTCATCAGGAACGCGACGCCGTTCGACAATTGCTGCGCAACTTTGCGCGAACGTTCGACGATCTTTGCAATGTCGAATTGAAGATTGTCGGCCGAAAAGCCGAATTCGCCCAACCTGTGCATCAGATGCCAGATTTCCGAGGATCGCAGCAGCGCCTTGGTCGGGATGCAGCCCCAGTTCAGGCAAATGCCACCCAACCGGTCGCGCTCGACGATCGCCGTTTTAAGACCCAGTTGCGCGGCGCGGATCGCGCAGACATAGCCAGCGGGGCCGCTGCCCACGATGATCACGTCGAATGTCTCGGCCATTGCCGTGCTCCCTCAAAGATCTAACAGGCTGACGACGATGATCGCGGCCAAAGCCGGAAGTACAAACAGCGTTGTATAAAGAAATGATACACAGACGAATTTCGTCGCCGTCCAGAGCCAGTTCTGCGCGTAGAAACGTTTCAACGCGATGAGAAAATAAAGCCCGGTCACGGCCAGGACGCCCCATGCAACGTCTTCGCCCGGCACGATTTGCGCAAAAGCGCCTGCGACAAGAATGACGACGAACAGGAAACTGTGCAGGTTCAGCGAAAAGATGAGGTGATCCACGAAATAATAGGATTTGCGCTGGCGCCAGTAGAATGCTGCCAGCAGCAGCGCAAACAAAGGCAGCAGCACGAACAGCACCCTGGGAATCCATTCGGTGAGGGGTCGGTTGATCGCCGCGGGGTCATTCGCGAGCGTCTCGGTCATCGCAAACAAGCGCCGCCTCAGCCAAGTCTCCCAGGCGCTTTTCGACGGCTCATTCATGGCGTGCCGTCGGTCTTCGTCCAGCTTCGCGCGTGCTTGCGGCGCCAGAAACGTGTGGATCGAACCGATGCGCCTGAGGAAATGCACTTCCATTCCGATGGTGTAATGGGGCCCATTCGCACCCACACCCCATTTCGGAATCGGAATTCTGCCTTCGTCTTTCGTCACGAGATAGGATCGCCCATTGGCGTCCGTCACGATCTGTGCCGGTGTTGCGACAAGCCGGAATTGCATGATCGCTATTCCGCTTATGCCGAGTACGAGGAAGAAAACCAGCGAAGAGAAAAGATAGATGCGAAAGGCCGGGACGTAGCGGCGCGGGCGGCCATCGCGAAACGCCTTCGCGATTTCGCCGGGTAAGAAAAGCAGCGCCACGATAGTGCGCAGAATACGGCTGTCGAATGTTGCGACTTCACCGAATACGTCGCGCGCCAGACCCATAACCGACCGGCGATGGCTATCATGCTCCTGCCCACAATGGGCGCAGAAAGCCCCAATCACGGGCGTGCCGCAATTGTGGCATTTGTCCGGCCGGGCGCCACGCTCGGCCAGCGCAGAGGCGACCATCTCGATGGCCGCGGCGCCGCCCAGTTCCGTGAGCGCTCCGAAATCGTCGGGCATGTCCTTGACCCCCGGGCTCGGACTTACAACAGCATCGCCGCCGGATCTTCGACGTACTGCTTGAAGAACTGTAGGAATCGCGCACCTGTCGCCCCATCTATCACGCGATGATCGCAGGACATGGTGACGGTCATGATCGTTGCAGTTTCGATCTTGCCATCGCGTACAACGGCGCGCTCTTCACCGGCTCCCACCGCGAGAATCGCCGCCTGCGGTGGGTTGATGACGGCCGTGAAATCCCTGATCCCGAACATGCCGAGATTGGAGATCGCGAAGCTGCCGCCTTCATATTCCTGGGGTTTGAGTTTCTTCGCACGCGCCCGTTCCGCGAGCGATTTCACTTCGTTCGAAATCGCCGCAAGGCCTTTTTCTTCCGCGCGAAACACGATGGGTGTGATGAGTCCGAAGTCGAGCGCGACCGCGACCCCTATGTCGGCATGGGGGTGGCGCAGGATCGCGGTATCCGTCCAACTTGCATTTACTTCGGGTACTTTCATCAGCGCCGCCGCCGAAGCCTTCACCACGAAATCGTTGACCGAAAGTTTGTAACCGCCCTCCTTCGGAAAGCGTGCATTGATCCGCGTGCGCGTCGCAAGAAGTTCGTCGATCCGGCAGTCGACCGTCAGATAGAAATGCGGGATCAGTGTTTTGGCCGACGTAAGACGACGCGCAATGGCCTTGCGCATCGAATCGTGGAGAATTTCTTCGTACTCGCCCTGCTTGTAGAACAAGCGCGCATCCGGCAAAGGAGCCACGCCGGCAAGCCCGGCCACCGGAGCTGCGATCCCTTCCGCTACGGGGCGCTTCGCTGCTTTTGCATCCGGTTGTGCCGCTATGCCGCCCTTGATCGCAGATTCGACATCCGTCTTGACGATACGTCCGCGTGGCCCAGAGCCTACCAATGTCGCGATGTCGACCCCCGCTGCTGTTGCCAAACGGCGGGCAAGCGGCGACACGAACACGCGTTCATGCGCCGTCGACGGACGCGACTGTTCATGCCCGGGAACTTCCGCCGCGACGGCATCGCGGATCGACACCATCGCCGAGGAAATATCCGCGACGGGCGTGTTTTGTGGCGTCGCTGGCGCAGTCTTTTGCGACGCCGGCGCAGAAGGTGCGGCGGGTGTTCCCGCGCTTTCGCCTTCTCCCAGCAATGTCGCGATCGGCTGGTTGACCTTCACGCCTTCCGCACCTTCGGGAACGAGGATCTTCCCGATGCGGCCTTCGTCGACGGCTTCGAATTCCATCGTCGCCTTGTCCGTTTCGATTTCAGCCAAAACGTCGCCAGAACGGACTTCGTCGCCCTCCTTGACGAGCCATTTGGCGAGCTTGCCCTCTTCCATGGTTGGCGACAGGGCTGGCATGAGAATCTCTGTTGCCATCTCAGGCTCCGTTTTCGAGCGGTGCGAGCTCGTCCACATGCTCCTCCCAGTTCCTGCCGTCGAATTCCACCGTCAACACGGAATGGAACTCCTCGGCATTCAGGCAACGGAAATTGACGCTGTAGCCCTCGGGATGCGAGCGCGGGACATAGAAGGATTTAATACCGCAGACAGAGCAGAACAGATGCTTCGCCTGGTTCGTATTGAACGTATAAGCCGTCAGCTTGCGTTTGCCGTGCAATAGACGAAAGCGGGATTTCGGTACGATATAGTGAAAAAAGCCCGTCTTGTGGCAGATCGAGCAATTGCATGCCTGCACCTCGATCTCGTCGGGCGCCAACACTTCGAACTGCACTGCGCCGCAATGGCAGCCGCCTTTTTTCCAGGTCATTTTCGCTTTCGCGGCGGCCATGATCGAATACGTCCGCTATTTCCGGTAAAGCACGGCTTTCACGGCCGCGACTACGTCGTCCACCGTTGGCAGCGCGAGCTTTTCGAGATTGGCTGCATAGGGCATCGGTACGTCCTTGCCGGTCACTTTGATCGGCGGCGCGTCAAGATAGTCGAAGGCCTGTTCCACGACCTGGGATGCGACTTCCGAGCCGATAGCGCAAACGGGCCAGCCCTGCTCGACCGTCACGATGCGGTTTGTCCTCTTCACGGAGCCAATAACAGTCGCCATGTCGAGAGGACGCAAGGTGCGCAAATCGATCAACTCAGCGTCAATACCTTCTGCTGCTAGCTTTTCTGCCACTTCCAGGATAAGTCCCACGCAAATCGAATGCGCAACGAGCGTCACGTCCCTGCCCTGTTTCACGACGCGCGCCTTTCCGATCGCAACCAGATGATCCTCGATCTTGGGCACCGGGAATGAGCGGCCGTAGACGATTTCGTTTTCCAGAAAGATGACCGGGTTGGGATCGCGAATGGCTGCCTTCAGCAATCCCTTGGCATCTGCTGCGAAATAAGGCGCTACCACTTTCAGCCCCGGTACATGGGCGTACCAGGAACTATAATCCTGGCTATGTTGCGCCGCGACACGCGATGCTGGCCCGTTCGGCCCACGGAACACGATGGGGCACCCCATCTGGCCACCCGACATATAGCGTGTCTTGGCGGCGGAGTTGACGATCTGATCTATTGCCTGCATGGCGAAATTCATGGTCATGAACTCGACGATCGGACGCAAGCCGGCAAAAGCCGCGCCTACCGCAAGTCCGGCCATGCCATGTTCGGTGATGGGCGTATCGACGACGCGTACCTGTCCGAATTCTTCCAAGAGGCCCTGGCTCACCTTGTAGGCCCCCTGGTATTGCGCGACTTCCTCACCCATCAGAAACACGGTCTCGTCGCGACGCATCTCTTCCGCCATTGCGTCGCGCAACGCTTCGCGGACGGTAATGTTCGCGAACTCTGTGCCCGCCGGGACCTCCGGCTCCGCGATTTCCTTTACGCCTTCCGCAGGGAGAGAAATGGCCGCTGGCTTGGATGCTTCAGGTTTCGGCATCTGCGCCTTCGGCTCGACGGGCCGCGCCCTTTTGCCATTCGAATCTGCAGGTCCGTCCGACACGCTTTCGCCGGCCTGCACAAGTACCGCGATCGGCTCGTTCACCTTTACGCCTTCTGTGCCTTCCGGAATGAGTATCTTGCCGATGCGGCCTTCGTCGACCGCTTCGAATTCCATCGTCGCCTTATCGGTTTCGATCTCGGCAAGAATGTCGCCCGAATGCACCTCGTCGCCTTCCCTAACAAGCCATTTGGCGAGCTTGCCCTCCTCCATGGTGGGCGACAGCGCAGGCATGAGGATCGAAATGGACATGATATCTAGGCAAGAATGTCGGTGTAGAGTTCTTCGAGAGCAGGTTCCGGGCTTTCCGTGGCGAATTCGGCGGCCGTGTTCACGATTCCCCGAGTCTGTTTGTCCAGCGCCTTGAGATCGTCTTCACTCGCAATCCCGCGGGCGATGAGCTTTTGCCCGAAATGCTCGATGGGGTCGCGCTTCTCCCGTACGCTCTGCACTTCCTCGCGCGTGCGGTATTTCGCGGGGTCGGACATGGAGTGGCCACGATAGCGGTAGGTTTTCATCTCGAGAATGAAGGGGCCATTTCCGTCGCGGCACCACGTGACCGCCTTTTTGCCCGCCGCATAGACGGCCTCCACATCCATGCCGTCCACTTCCTCGCCAGGGATATTGAAAGAAATTCCGCGCTTATAGAGTTGGGCTTGAGCGCTGGAGCGCTCGACGCTCGTGCCCATCGCGTACTGATTGTTCTCGATGACATACACAACGGGCAATTTCCACAACTCCGCCATGTTGAAGGACTCGTAGACCTGCCCCTGATTGGCCGCACCGTCCCCGAAATACGTAAGAGATACACAGCCTTTTTTCTGATATTTATTTGCGAAAGCGAGACCGGTTCCGATGGGAACTTGTGCGCCTACAATGCCATGTCCGCCGAAAAAATTCTTTTCGCGGCTGAACATATGCATGGAGCCGCCCTTGCCTCTGGAGTAGCCCGTCGCGCGCCCCGTGAGCTCCGCCATCACACCCTTCGGATCCATGCCCACCGCCAGCATATGGCCATGATCGCGATAGGCAGTGATGACCTGATCGCCGACCGTAAGCGTTGCCTGCATGCCGACGACGACAGCCTCCTGGCCGATATAGAGGTGGCAGAACCCGCCGATCAAACCCATGCCGTAGAGCTGGCCTGCTTTCTCTTCGAAACGGCGAATGAGCAGCATATCGGCATAGAATTTCTTCGCGAGATCGGCGCCCGGCAAGTCTGCATTTTCCTGTAGCGCTGTTTTCGGCTCGGCCACGGCCGACACTCCCGCCTCGCGATGAAGACTGGTTGTCGCAAGGGACCAGCACTTTGGCAAGTCATAACGGGTAAGCCGGACCGCACGTAAAACGGCCGGAAATATCTATCGTTTGTCGCGGGGTACGGCGATTTGCCCGGGGGCGCTTCCCAACAGCTGCCCGCGCGTAATTTCCTCGATGAGATCCGGATCTTCTGATCCCTGCTGAAGCAGTTGAATGCGGTGCTGAAGGCGCACACGGCCGTCTTTTAAAGCCGCCAATTGTTCCTGTTGAACGGACAGCCGCGCCTGCACATCGGCAAGCGCGAGCAATCCGCGAGAACCCCACAATGCGTAATAGCCAAAATAGGCAACCGCGGCCGCGCAGATCGCCGGTATCACAAGAACGCCAAAAAACCGTGTCACGCTGCGTTTGATTCGCATGTTTCGACCGAATCACAGACCGTTTCGTGCCGTCAAGCGAAAAACAAACTCTACCGCTGTTATATGCGCAACACGCTGCGTCCGGCATAGATCGCCTGGTCGTCCAGTTGTTCTTCGATACGCAGCAATTGATTGTACTTCGCCAGCCGATCGGACCGGGAAAGCGATCCCGCTTTTATCTGCCCGCAATTCGTTGCCACCGCCAGATCGGCGATGGTCGTGTCTTCCGTCTCGCCGGAACGATGCGACATCACGGCCCGATAGGCTGAGCGGTGCGCCAAATCCACGGTTTGCAGGGTTTCCGTCAACGTGCCGATCTGGTTGACCTTCACTAGGATCGCATTGGCAACACATTCCGCAACACCGCGGGTCAGGCGCGCGACATTGGTCACGAAAATATCGTCGCCCACCAGTTGGACTTTCCGTCCCAGCGCCTGTGTCAGAGCCGCCCAGCCCTCCCAATCGTCTTCCGCCATGCCGTCTTCGATGGAGGCAATAGGATAGCGGCCACAAAGCTCTTCATAGACTTTGACCATACCGCCGGGATCGAGCGTGCGTCCTTCGCCTTCGAGCACATAACGTCCATTCCTGAAAAATTCCGTGGAGGCCGGATCGAGCGCAAGAAATATGTCCTCACCAGGCCTGTAGCCGGCTTTTTCGATCGCCCGCATAACGAAGGTCAGCGCTTCATCGGCATTTTTCAGTCCCGGCGCGAAGCCACCCTCGTCGCCGACATTCGTGTTGTGGCCCGCATCCTTCAGCAGGGACTTAAGGCACTGAAACACTTCCGATCCCATGCGCAGGCCTTCACGAAAGGTCGCTCCCCCGACGGGCATGATCATGAATTCCTGGAAATCGATGGGGTTGTCCGCGTGGACGCCGCCATTCACAATATTCATCAGCGGCACCGGCAACGTGCGGGCGTTGGCGCCACCCACATAACGATAGAGCGGCAGACCCCTCGCCTGAGCCGCTGCCTTGGCGACGGCGAGCGACACGCCAAGAACGGCGTTGGCACCCAACCTGGCCTTGTTGGGCGTGCCATCCAACGTCAGCATAAGCTGGTCGATGCGGCTTTGATCTTCCGCGTCCAACCCCGCCAAAACGTCGAAAATATCTGTGTTGACAGCATTTACAGCCTTTTCGACACCCCTCCCTCCATAGCGGGAGCCGCCGTCGCGCAGTTCGACCGCTTCATGAGCACCGGTCGAGGCACCAGAGGGAACCGCCGCGCGGCCGAGCGAGCCATCCTCAAGCCTTACATCCACCTCGACTGTTGGATTGCCGCGACTGTCGAGAATCTCGCGTGCGATAATGTCGACAATGGCTGTCATAAGCGGCTCCGGTATGGGTTAACCCGAATGGGATTGCCTTCTAGGAGATAGACCGTGGACCGGCAAGCGTAGGACAGTCCCCCCTCCCGGCGGGTCCAAAAATCGGATAAATCCTCGCCCGGCCTTTGCCTTTACCGGAGACTGCCTCATGAACACTTCCCGCAACCTGATGATTGCCTTGGGTGCGCTAATCCTTGGAATCGTTGGAACAACCGGATTTTTTTATCTGCGCCACAACGAAGCCGCCGTGCCATTTCTGGGCGGGGAGCGGCAGGCAGTCGGAGAAACACATCAATTGGGCGTGTTTTTGACCCCGGAGCAGGAAGCCATGTGGCGCAGGGACCATAAGGCCGAAATGAAGGCGATGACCAAGGACCAAAAGAAAGCTTTTCGTAAACAATTCCGCCAACAATGGGAGGCGATGAACGAAGCTGACCGGACCAAGCTGCGCAATGACTTGCAGGCGAAATGGGATGCCTTGCCTGCCAACCAGAGAGAAAAGCTGGAGCAGCGCATCCTTCAGCATGGAAAGGGTGGTTCGGGTCACGGAAAAAACGGAACTGCGCAAGATATGCAGCCAAAGAGTAGCGACAATAACGACGATGACTAGGAAAGTTTAAACATCCCCGCTTGAATATTTTTTCCGGGGTAAAATTATACGAAAGTCATGCTCTTCCAACACGTGAAGATTGTTTGTGCCGGTTTGGGATAGCGCCTGAGGAGCTGAAGACGATGCAACAGACATTCCCGTTCCTTCTGACGTCTGCCGTCACAGTTCTTGCGATACTTTTCTACATCGTTGCCGCATATCGCGTGGGAACGATGCGCAGCAAGCACAATATCGAAGCGCCGGCTATCGCTGGCCATCCGGAATTCGAACGTGCTCTTCGTGTCCAGACGAACACTCTTGAAGCGATGCCGGTCTTCCTGCCGGCGTTGTGGCTTGCGACTGTATATTTCAAGCCCCTTGGATGGCTTCCTAGTGCAATCGGCGCCCTTTGGATCGTCGGACGCGTTATCTATATGCAGGGCTATATGGCTGCCCCATCCAAGCGCAGCCTCGGTTTCGGAATTTCCGCGCTAGCCCAGGTTCTGCTGCTGGTGCTCGCGATTATCGGCCTCGTCCTGACTTGGGCGAATGCAACGGCAACATCGTAGCGCGCACGTCGATCCAACCTATCGGCCGAAGAACACCAGCGCCCGCACCTCGACGCTTTCATGCGGCAACGCATTCTGAGGCACTGTTGGATCGTCAAAGGAGCTGTGCGCCGTGAAGCGGGCAGTCCCGTCATCCGCCGAGTCGTGGCATTTGATCAGAAGCACTTCATCGCGTCGCATTCTCGGAAAATAGAACCAGCGATGATTTGGGCTGAAGCTGAAGCTGCAAGTTCCACCATCGTTGCTGGCATAGATCAGATCGCTTG
>Ga0302324_100002119_pt1 | contig 46769 bp, 35 predicted proteins | sample Palsa_T0_1_FD_201949 | JGI IMG/M metagenome (GOLD analysis project Ga0302324, IMG submission 201949) | Peat permafrost microbial communities from Stordalen Mire near Abisko, Sweden - Palsa_T0_1 | ecosystem: Environmental > Terrestrial > Soil > Palsa > Peat permafrost | place: Sweden: Abisko... | reverse complement strand
CGACCCGGATTTCCTACTTCACCGAACTCGCCAGGACCGCGGATGCGGTTTCCCTTAAAGGAAACCGCATGATCTCAATCAACGCCACTAATCTCGACAGGAAATCCGGGGGAAGCCCACCACAGCCTTTCGTTCCGGACCTACCCGTTGTTCATTAGGACCGAAGCGTAGTGGAGCGATCTCTGTGTGGAAAATGCTTTCCTAAAACGCCAGCTTCGCTTTCTTAGCGTCCAGCTTCTTGGCATCCAGATCGGGGACCTTCTTCAAATCGTCGATTGTTTTAAAATCCCCATTCTTTTCCCGGTACTTAACCGTCGCATCTGCCTCAGCACTCGTAAATCCTAAACCGCTTTCAAGTTGAGCTGCTGTCGCCTTATTAACATTAACGGGCGTGCTGGAGCCCGCCGGGAAATTCTTGACCAGGTACTCCAATATCTCGGTGTATTCGTCGTCGGTACCGCTGGCGCCGAATCCCGCCATCTTGGTGATGGTATTTTCCCACCCGGTTCTATCCTGGCCATTGGCGATAACGTTGTCCGGCGAATGGCACGAGCTGCAAACCCGTATCAAGGTAGCCTTTCCGGGGCCCGAGGGAAGCTCAGGATATTTTTCCGCTTGTGTCTGCGCCGGCGGTTGCTGGCTGGCCTGTTGCGCGCTCGAAAGGGCAGAGAAACACAGCACCGCACCGGCCAGAACAAAAGTCAGGTTTCTCGCATGCGATTTCATGGCCGCTCCTCGTTAGCAAGTATATTCCGCATGGCTTGGCTCTTCGTCTGCCATTCCTCGGCCGTGATCTCCCAGATCTCGCTCGGAAGTCTGCCGCAGACGCCCCTCACCCCGAGACTCTTCCCGGCGACCCGTCTTTCTCTCTTGCCGCATCGTCCCCCGCTGTGGATGATGATGGAGTGCAAGATCTGACTGCCGGTACGTTACGCGCCCACTACAAAATCGTCCGCCGTTTGGGCCAGGGCGGGATGGGCGTGGTCTATGAGGCCGAAGATCAGAAGCTGGGCCGCTTGGTGGCCATCAAGCTGCTGCCCGAAGCCACCCGCCAGGATCCGGCGGCCTTGGAACGTTTCTGGCGCGAAGCACGCACTGCATCCTCCTTGAACCACCCCGGCATCTGCACCATCTACGAGCTGAACGAAAGCGGCGATCAACCTTTCATCGTGATGGAGCTGCTGCAAGGCGACAGTCTGGACAAACTTTACTACCGCCGTTCCATGCCTTACCCTAAGCTGCTCGACTTCGGGGTACAGGTCGCCGACGCGCTCGATGCGGCCCATCGCAAGGGGATTCTGCACCGGGATATCAAGCCCGGGAACATCTTCTTATCGCCCTCCGGGCAAGTGAAGATTCTGGACTTCGGTCTGGCCAAGATCGAAGAGGGGTATGCCGCACCGGGCAGGGCGAGCGGAGACAACGGAAACGCCACCCTGGCAGAACCGCACGATCTGCTCACCAGTCCGGGCTCGGCAGTCGGCACCATTGCCTACATGTCCCCCGAACAGGCACGAGGCGAAGCGTTGGATGCACGCAGCGATGTTTTTTCGCTCGGCGCCGTATTGTATGAGCTTGCCACGGGACAACATCCTTTTAGTGGAGCAACCACCGCCGTCACCTTCGATCGCATTTTGAACTACGCTCCCACGGCGCCGATTTCCGTCAATTCTGAACTGCCGCCGGAGTTCGAGGAAACGCTTAACAAGACGCTGGAAAAGGACCGTGAGCTGCGCTGCCAATCGGCTGCTGAGTTGCGCGCCGACCTCAAACGACTGCAGCGCAAGAGCAGCGGCGGATCCTCTGCCAGGCCGGCAGGAATGCCCGCGGCGACCAGCGCTCCTTCGGGCCCGAGCAGCTCCGGCAGTGGAGTAAGTGTATCGCCCCCGCCTGCTCCTACCAGCAGTAGTGGCGGCGGTTCCTCTTCCGGGTCAGGCAGCGTTGCTGTGGTGGCTGCTCCGCCGGCCAGGCGATCTCCCGCACTTGCTCTCGGATTGGGCGCGTTGGTCCTGCTTCTGGCCGCAGCGTTCGGCGCCTGGCGGCTTTGGCCGCGCCCTGTACCCTTCACCTCGATTTCTCTGAGCCAGATCACCAATACGGGCACGCTGGAAAACGTCGCTTTATCCGGGGACGGAAAATTCCTCGCCGAGGTCAAGAACGACGCCGGCCAGCGAACGCTTTGGATCCGCAACATCGCCACCAATACTGACACCCAGATTCTGACAGCGGTTCCCTATGCTTACGTCGGACTCAGTTTTTCCCCGGATGCAAACTATCTCTATTTCACCCGGGGTACGCCCGACAACACGGCCTTTCGCTCTCTGTTCATGATGCCGGTCTTTGGGGGCACCCCGCGCCAGCTCATCCGCGATATCGACAGCCCGGCGAGCCTTTCCCCGGATGGGTCTCGCTTCACCTACTTGCGCTGGACGCCCGGTCACAAAGACCGGTACTCAGAGATTCACATCGCGGATAAGGACGGTGCCAACGACCAGGTCGTTTACTCCACTCTTAACGTGACCGAAGCTCCAGCCTGGTCGCCCCAACCGAACCAGATTGCCTGGATCGAACAGACGGGATCGAACGTCTCGGCGATTAGTGTCTTTAGCCTTGACTCCAAAACCAAATTTTCTATCGGTCAGCCAGAAGGAAGTCAGTTCGATCCTGCTCGTTCAGGTTCCGACCTGGCATGGCTGCCCGATGGCAAACATCTGGTGGTTCTTTACTACAAAGCGCATGCCGACCGCGGTCAAATTGGAATCGTGGGCTTGTCGACGGGTGATTTCCACTCCGTCACCAACGATGTGAACGCCTATAGGGAGCTTGCGGTGTCGGCCGATGGTAAGACGCTGGCGACGGTGCTGACCAATCAGGATTCTAGTCTCGCTTACTACAAGGGAGACGGTGGAGCGATGATCTCAAGCACACCGCTGCGCATCGCTCCCCAGTCGTTGGCCTGGGCGGATGAAGATCACATACTTCTAATAACTCGAAACACCGGCTTGAGCAAAGTTCAACGCGTGACCGGGACCGTGCAGCCGATAGACATAGGCGATATCGACGCCGGTATTTATATCGACACGTGCCCGAACGGTGTTGTGTTGTTTACCGGAATCCCCAAGGGCGGAGCGCAGACGCGCCTGTTTCGCATGAACGGCGACGGCAGTGGAATCACTCAGCTGACCACGACCGGCATTGCGCGCGCACCCTATTGCTCACCGGATAGCCAGAAGGCCTACCTAACGATCCGTGATCAAGTCCAGGGAACGTCCCCTTCAACCTTCTGGTCCGTGCCCTTATCCGGGGGAGCGCCCCACCAGGAGCTGCACGGAATTTCCAATGTCAATGGTTTCATCGTGTCCCCCGACGCACGGTTCGTTGCGACCGGAACCCTCCAGGAGCAGAGCTTCACTGTGCAGATTGTCAATATCGACACCCAGCAGGCTGTCCATCAGATGCAGATGAACTTGAGTGCGATCGGCATGGTTCTCTTCAGCCCGGACGGCAAGGCCCTTGTTCGCAAGATCGTCTCCAACGGTAGCTACGTGTTGCAGTCCCAGCCGATCGACGGTTCGGCGACACATTTGTTGATTGGCCCCACGCACGACGATCTGAACGCCTTCCAATGGTCGCCTTCGGGAAATCTGCTGGCGGTACTGCAGCTGCGCAAGAGTTCTGACGTGGTGCTAATTACCGATCTCACGGGAAAGCAGCCGCATTAAGCCATAATGACTGTATTGAATCTTCGCCGCTGGTTCCGGGACCCGCTTTTCCTGCTTGCTCTGGCCGCTGGCCTGATCGCGTTCGTGGTGCAATCGGGTGAGCTGGGCTCCGCCGACACCACCCATCGTCTGCAGACGGCCCACGCATGGTGGACCGGGCAACCCGAGGTGTTTCCCAATGAATTCCCCGAATTTGGCGTCCACGGGCGCGGGGGAAAATTGCAGAGCTGGTACAGCATGGGCCAGTCCCTCATCTTGTTGCCGCCGGATGTGGTGGGCGCCTATGTTGCACATCTGCCCGTCTTTGCCGAGTATGACGACACCGATCCCAGCGCGCGCGACATCATTGTCAGCTACACCATCAACATCCTGGTGACGGTGTTAACGGCGCTGATTTGTTTCCGTTTCCTGCAGCAATTGAATTTCAGCGTGACGCAGTCGGTACTGGGCGTTCTGGCTCTGCTGCTGGCCACCACGCATCTCCATTACACGCAGAACATGATGGAGAACAATTACATCTTTCTTCTGTCCATCACCGGTTTTTGCTTTCAATACGAGTGGCTGCGCACTGGCACTCGACGGGCCCTGTTGATTGGCTCCGCTGCGTTTGGCCTCAATTTGCTGACTCGGCTTCCAACCGGCTTGGATCTTTTAGCGGGAGCGCTCTTCCTACTGCTTGTTCTATGGCTTGAGGGGATCCGGGGCCGCCCTCTGTGGGATCGATGCCGAACCTACATGGTGACTGCTCTGCCGGTGTATTTGTTCTTCGGATTGCTCGATCGTCTCTACCAGTTCCACCGTTTCGGGTCTTTCTTCAATACCTACATCACCGTCATCGGTCGCGAAACCAGGATGCGCAACCCTTCGCTCCCTCCCAACTATCCTTTCGAGACCCCCTGGCACGTGGGCTTTTTCGGTGCGCTCTTCACCCCCGAGAAGTCGATCTTTCTCTTCGATCCTTTGCTCATCCTCATGATCCTTCTGTGTATCGTTGCTTGGAAGCGGTTCAGTCCCGCCGTGAAAGCATACGCCATCATGAGTTGTCCTCTGCTGTTGGCTTACATGACCTTTTACGCTCGCTACACCGTGTGGAGCGGAGACTTCGCCTGGGGCGATCGCTACGTTTCGACTACCGTCGAGTTGGCTTCGCTGCTCGCGGTTCCTCTGTTGCTGCGCCATCGCCCACAACTGGGAAAGCCCCTTTGGAGAACAGGACTGGCCATTTTGGCGATGGCCACGTTCATCCAATTAGTATCCCTGGCCTTCTGGTTACCGCTGGAAATCTATCAGATGGAAACCCTCGGTCATCCCACGTTTGTGATTCTCTTGCGCCTAAGGAACATCATCGCGTTCGCTCTGGGCAAGATGGATGCCTGGGGTCTGAACAACCACGCCATGACGGAGGATCCATGGGACTACGTGCACATCACCACCTGGAATTTTCTGCCCTTTGTTTTGCGCCGGGTAGGGGTTGCGCCGGCTTGGGTGGTGCATATTGCATTCGTAGTGTGGACAGCCGGCCTGGCCGCGTTGGCGGCTACGCTGTGGCAAATTCGTAACGTCCTTCGCCGCCTGGATCATTTCTTGGATCAGGGCACGTCGGTTGCATCCTGAAGCAGTTCCCAGCGCTCGAGCGAAATGGGTACGTTGCCGTTGTTCCAGACAAAGTTGTTGAACTTCAGCATGGAGAAATCGGCGCCTTGCACGCGTTTGGCATCGGAGAGAAGCTGCATGATCTGCAGCTTGCCGATCTGGTATGAGATGCCCTGCCCAGGGGTGCTCGAGAACATGGCTGCCTCGTCCAGCGCCGTGGCCCGGTCCATAGGGACGGTGCGAGCAAGATAGTCAGCCCCCTGCTGCAGTGTGAATTCACCCAGCGCCAACTTCACGTCCACCTCTACCCGCAGCGCCCGCAGACGCATAAAGTTATAAATGGTCTCGCGGGTATGCGGATTGTCGTCGAAAAAGCCGGCCTGCAACATCATCTCTTCGGCGTAAAACCCCAGGCCTTCGTTGGCGCCGGAGTCGTAATAGTGACGGCGGATGGGGTCTGCATTATGCCAACCGAGGCAGAGCTGGAAATAGTGCCCCGGGACACCCTCATGGACAAGAATAGGCCGCGGATCGTGCGCGGTCGACAGATAGAAAAAGCCCAAGTTCGATGCCGGCACGCGTATGTAACTGGTTCCATCCTGATCGAGGCGCGACGGTCCTGTCAGGTCGTCGGTGACTCCCATATTCTGGAATGGTTCGAGGTAGTCGGGCAGCAGCAGGTTGCGGTAATGCTTCATCCACGCTGGAACGCTGAGAATTTGCTGTTCGACGAGAAAGGTTCTCACTTTTTCTTCATCGTCCTTCTCGGCTTGTATCTGTGCCTCTGCACTGGGAAATAAGGGTGAAGGGGCAGCGCCGGCAAGGCGGGCTTGCTGGTAGGCTTCAAATGCTACCGAGCGGCTCCATTCTTGCCGGCTCATCGCCAGCAACTGCTCTGGAGTGTATGGAAGCAGTGCGACCTTGCGCAGGAAGAAGAGGTAGTTGTCGCGTCCGATGGCCGTGTCCTTGCGTGCGGTGGGCAGCTTGCTGCTAAGCCACGCGCGATATTGCGTCAGCGCCGCGACTGCCCCGGGCATCACCTGTTGCAGAGCTGCATTGTTGGCTGCAGTCCACTTCGGTGCGAGCGCTTTCTGCATGTGCAGCGACCGCTCGGAGACCTGATCGAGCGAATCGATGGCCAGTTGCACAAAGGGTTGTCGCAGGTCGGTCAGGTTTTCCTGGGCGTCGCGAAGAGTGATGGGAATTTGCCCGATCCGCGCGATGATCGCTTGCTGTCGCGATTCAGAAAACGGTGGCGGTTGCAAGAGAAGAATGAAAACCGAGCCCAGGGTTTGGTCTACGTAGAATTGCGGGTTACGCTTCCAGCTTTGCTCGATCGATAGCTCCCAGCGCACGCGGGCCAATGCTGAGCCGAGCAGGCGGTAGTCCACCTGGTCGTGCACGGGCGTCTGGGCCGGCGGAGCAAGGACGCTCAATCGCTGCTCGAAGGCCTTAAGTTGTTGCAGCCGCTGCGCGATAATTTTGGGCGACCAATCCACAACCAAGCCGTCAGGCCGCTCGATCCGCGGTATGTCGTCGGGGCTGAAAGGCTGCTCCTGCGCTCTCCATTGCCAGAAGGTGTCGCTTAGCTCACCCAGGCTGTCGGCACGTGCTACACACGTTGAGGCAAAGAGCAAGGAAAGTACAGCTAGGTGGCGCAGGTTTGGCAAGGGCGATTCCTCTCCGGTAGAGAGTTAGTCTACCCAGAAACCGCTGGTCCCTCCACTACGATTCGCCCCGGTCGAAAATACAGCTGCGACCTCCAGACTTAAGTGGGGTGGCCCAGGTCTCGCTTTTGAGACCTGGGTGTTCCGGCTAGAACCGATTTGCGAGGAGAAACCCAGGTCTCAAAAGCGAGACCTGGGCCACCCACTCAAAGTCTGGGGGTTTTATTCTCGCTCCAGCTCAGCAGCAGAGTCTGCGTCGAGGTAAACGGTCACGTCCGGGTGGGTGCGGAGAAGAGTGGACGGGCACGCAGTAGAAATCGGGTCATGCACCGTGGCGCGGATAACCTGCGCTTTTCGCGGCCCAGGCACAGAGGCAATCAACTTTGGTACACGGAACACTGTCGGTATCGTCAACGTGAGCGCTCTTTCCGGCGCCTGCTCCCAGCTTGGGAACCAACCCTCGGCCGCCTGCTGCTGGCGGCACATCAAGTCCAGGGTGACGATCTTCATCTCCAGCGGATCATTGAAGTCGGCCTCGGCCGGCTCATTAAATGCCAAGTGACCGTTCTCGCCAATCCCAAGCAAACAGAGTTGTGGCTCAGCAACGTGCAGTTCCTTCATGTAGTCACGGCATACCGTTTGAAGATCCGTGGCGGTCCCGTCCATTTCGAAAAAAGCTCCCATCTCGACCCGTCGTGTCAGCCGCTGACGCAGAAAATTGCGAAAGGATGCTGGATGCTTCTCGTCCAGCCCGACATATTCATCCAGGTGAAAACCTCGCACTTGTTTCCAGGGCAATCCGGGGGTTGAGGTTAAAAACTCCAGCGTATCGAATTGGGCGGCCCCGGTTGCAAAGATGACGCCAAATTGGTAGTGAAGCGCAGCCAGGCGCCGCATTTCCACAGCTACTGCCAGGGCGGCCGCCTCGCCGGCAGTTCTTTTGCTGGAGTAGATCTTCAGCTTCATCTTTCCTGCGGTCAATGAAGCGATCTCATCCTTCGTCGTTTCCATAGCCACCTTTCTTTTACCAGCCTCGCTCGCGCATTGGCGCTGCGCATGACGTATCCCGTAAATAGGTTTAATCTATGAACTTACAGCGCAGACGGGCGCAAACTGACGATCACGGAGTTTTAACCGATGCCCCAGTCGGTCCAGGCAATCACCCCCAGCGACACCAGTGTAATGAACGCCTTGCTCAGCGACCAATTTACGCAAAAGCTTGAAACCCTCGCCCAAGCCAAAGCGGAGGAATACAAGGCCAACCAGCCTTACCCACACATTTATTTTGATAATTTCCTTCCCGTCGACGTGGCCGAAGCTGCGCTCCGCGATTTTCCTGAGCCCAAAGAAGTAGATTGGCTCGCATACAAGGATGTGAATCAACACAAAAAACTGGCCTTCGATGCAGTAGAGAAACTGCCTCCCTCGATTCGGGATGTTCTCTACTTCCTCAATACCCGCCCCATGCTCAAATTTCTTGAGACGCTGACCGGGATTCAAAGTGTGTTGCCTGACCCCAACTATGTTGGCGGAGGACTGCACCAGATCAGGCCCGGAGGACTCTTGGAAGTGCACGCCGACTTCAGTTATCACAAAGGCCTTCGCCTCGACCGCCGCATCAATGTTCTCATCTATCTGAACAAGGATTGGAAAGAAGAATATGGCGGCCATTTCGAATTGTGGGATCGCGAGGTGAAGCGGGCGGAGAAGAAAATCCTGCCCATCTTCAACCGCTGCGCCATCTTCAGCACCACCAGCGTGTCGTTCCATGGTCACCCGGAACCGCTGGCGTGCCCGCCTGATCGCAACCGGAAATCCATTGCGACTTACTATTACTCCAACGGCCGTCCAGAAGAAGACCCCGAATTGACCCACAAGCACGAAGTAGCATTTCAGCAGCGCCCGGGCGTCAATCGAGTCAAGGCAAGTTTAGGAGTCAGAAAAGTCATTAAATCGCTCATCCCGCCCATCGTCACGGATGCCTATCGCGCGCTTCGCAAATAAGCAGAAGGTTGGAGCGTTTTGTCGCCTTCACGCAACCAAACGCTCTGGTCGGCGGCGATGTCGGTGAAGGTTTGCAGCAGGTGGGAGGTCGGCCAAGTGATCTCCAGTTTCTCGACCTTCTGTGCCGATCCTATGCCGATGTGTTGACGGAGTGGGTTGCCCCCAAAGCTTGAGACGTAGCCCACGGTGCGATAGATGTGGCGTGGACCGTGGGCAGTCGCAACCGTGAGACAGATGCGTGCCCCAAAAGCGGCGCGGTTTGTTTGAACACCCTCAAGCGCGACCGTGAGCCAGTGATTTCCGTGGCCCGGGTTGTGGTAGAGGATGCTCTGATACGTGTCCCCGGGGTAAGCTCCTCCCATCTCTTCAAAGACGTCTTCGTTGCCATTGTTTTCCAGGTCCCCAAAAGCCACTCCATGGCCCTTCTGCAGGTTGCCGAACCCACCGGAAGTTGTTACATCCTGAAAGACGGCCCCGTGGTCATTGCGGAACATGCGGTTGGGCAACAGCGCCTGGTAGGAGCTTTCCCCGGTTCCCAGGTAGATGTCGAGCCAGCCGTCATTGTCCAGATCCCCGAAGTTCGCACCCATGGGAAGGATGGCGCGGTCCAAACGTACCTTGGTGCTGACGTCCTCAAAAGTGCCATCGTGTTGGTTACGATAAAGGCGCGGAGTTTCCGCATGATAGGGATGGCCGATCTCGAAGGCCCCAATGTCGTGGGGGGCGCCAAAGGAGTAGCCGGCGACAAAAATATCCGGCCAGCCGTCGTTATCGTAATCAAAGAACCAGGTAGCAAAACTATTCTGTTGATGATCGACACCAGCCGCATGAGCCACATCGGTGAACTTCCATCCACTGGCTGCGGACGCTCCTGTGCGGAGTGGACCATCATTGCGAAAGAGATGATTGGCCCCACCCTTGACGGAGATGTATAGATCGGGGCGGCCGTCATTATTGAAGTCGCCCCAGGCTACTCCTTTCACGAAGCCGAGGTTGGCCAAACCGCTCAGCCCAGCCATCTCGGTGAAGGTGCCGTCGTGATTGTTATGGAACAGCTGCGATGGGTTGGGATCGTCGGGCGTGGACTCTTGGCCCACGAACAGATCGAGCCAGCCGTCATTGTCAAAGTCCGCCCAGGCCGCAGTTTGCGTGGGATGGAGCGACATGAGTCCGGCCTGTTCCGTGACATCGTCGAAGGTGACCTGACCGTTCTTGACCCCGTTGTTTCGCAACAGTGACATGGGGTACTTCCCCTGCTTGCCCCACCATCCGCCGCGCAAAACCAGAATGTCTGGACGTCCATCGTTGTTGTAGTCGGTGAGCACCAGGTTGAGCCCTCCGGTCTCGCCCAGCAGGCCGGACTGCGCCGTAATGTCTGTAAAAGAGACTTGACCGTCCTTGAGCCCGTTGTTGCGGAAGAGATGCATCTGATCGAGCGGCCCGGAAGAACTGACCACGATGTCGAGCAGCCCGTCTCCATCGAAGTCTTCCATGATGGCCCCGCCGGCGTGGCTGGTGAGGTCGAGACCGGCGCTGGTCGCCCGGTCAACGAACTCGCCAATATCATATTCAGAATTAAACAGGCGACTGTTTACGAGCCATTTCGCAGGAACACTTTGCGGGTATTGGCCGAGCTGCATGTAAGCGACGTTGAGCAGCCAGCGTGACTCGTCGTCGTTAGGATATTTCTCGAGCAGCGCCGCGAACTCTCGAACCGCGCCCTCTGCTCCCCTCGTGATGTGGTGCACGCCGTCTGCCCTGATAGGAAAGACGCAGGACTTTTGTCCGTGATTCTGCATGCAGTTCTGCTGCTCGCCCATGCGCAGGTAGGCCAGGCCGAGCCACTCGCTGAGTTGCATATCGTTATCCGCAGGCAGCCGTCCCCCACTGTGGCTACGCAAGGTTTCCAAATCATCGATCGCCGCTTCGCTAAAGCCCGCTCCTAGAAGCTCGATGGCTAGTTGCTGGCGCACCGTTGCCTCGTCGCGAAAGCTGAGATGATTACGCAGAAGCGATTGATAGTACTGTGCGCGCTGTGCCTGCTTGGTGGCATCGAACCTGAAGTCGGTTTGGCTATAAATTTTCTTGAGGAGCGTGGCCATCGCCTTGGTGCTCTCGGCCTGGTACACCTGTCCGCCCGCGGACATGGGCACGGGTGTGACCCAGGCGGGATCCTCATGTGCCATCGGCAAGGAGCCGTGCGTCTGTCCGATTGATACTGCAATACACAATGTGAGTGGCCAGACGAGATGGTGGACGCGGGTCATCTCCGCTGCCTATTGCAACTTCTCTAGCTTAGGTTCGCTGGCCGCCTGAATCGTTTCCGCGGTATGGTTCTCTTTCGCGGCGTCCTCTTTGCGGCCCAGCGCACGATACGCCTGGCCGAGCAGACTGTGGGTCATATAGTTGCCGGGATCCATCGCTTCCGCCCTTTCCAGGTACATCAAGGCAGTCGATGGGGACTGTTCGCGCAGCAAAACTTTGCCCAGCAGAATGAAGGGAGCAGTCACATTGGGCTCCAGGATAACTGCCTGCTGCAGCGCCTGCAGAGCCTTCTGGTACTCGCCCGCGCGGGAATAGGCATCCCCCAGCCGGTCGTAGATGCCGCCTTCCAGCGGATTGCTCGCGCGCTCTTTTTCAAACTCGGCGATGGCCACATCCATGTGATTTCCGGATAGGGCGATTTCTCCCAGCAGGGAGTGTGCCAGGGGTAGTTGCGGGTTAAGCTCAATTGCCTTCTGGGCGAACTGCTGGGCGATCGGTATGTACTCCCGGCGGAACATCATGCGCGCGGCGAGAAGGTAGGCGGGTGCCGAATCAGGCGGAAAGCCATACTGAGCGGCGAAGGCGTGGCGGGCATCATCGAAACGACGCGTATCGAGGTAGCAGAGCGCGAGCACGTAACTGGGGTCGAAGCGCGTCTGGGCAGTCCAACCCTGGGCTCCGGTGAGCAAGGGAATTGCGTCCTTAGGTCTGCCCAAGCGGAACAGGGTGAGGCCGTCCAGCTGCGCGGCTTCTGCATCATGCGGGTCTTGAGCCAGCGCCGCGGCGAAAGCGGTATCGGCATCGACCAGGCGATTCAAGGCGTACAGGGCTTTTGCTTGCGCAAGCTTGACGCCGGCAGGGACAGGGTTCTCGGCGGCGAGTGCGTCCAGGCCCTTGAGTGCACCGGCCGGGTCCCCTTTCTCGATCATCTGTTGTAGTTGACTGAGAGGAGGGGGCGACGCCGGTTCGAGTTTGGCAACTGGAGCCTGGGGTTGGGTTGTCTGTGCGCCGCAGTGGCCAAGAAGCGCGAAGGCCATTAGCGCAACGTATTTCTTCTGCCATTTCATCAACGCCTTCATTAGACCGATACAAATCGAATTGCGCAAGGGCAACCGCAGGTCCCTCCACTACGCTTCGCTCCGGTCGGGATGACAATTCTGTTGCAGAGGTCAAGTATTTCCCGCGGGAGCTGTTGCGGGCACGACAGAATTGTCATCCCGACCGGAGCGAAGCGTAGTGGAGGAACCTGCGGTTTCTTTTCCCCCGGTACTCACACGCCCGCTTTAGCCACGAAACCAGAAAATTCCCCTCTTACAAACCATTGACATTGTGATGACAGAGCACTGACACGTGCCGCGGCGCCGATTGTTACGTTGGGGATGAAAGACAAGTAGCCCCCTATGCGATCAATCATCTCCACCCAGCTCAAGCAGACGCCGTTCTCGCGTTTAACTCTTGTCTTGCGCGTAGCCGGTTGTCTGATGTTGCTGTCAGCGCATCTCTCATCCGCGCAAAACGTTCCCATCGTTTCAGGCGCCCTGGGCTTTTTCGACAGCACAAACACCGGAGTCAATTTCTTTCAACCGGTGGCTGCCCCGGTGGTCGTTGTTCCGTTGGGTAAGCATCTTCTGGCGGAATCTCGATTCGACCTGCGCGGGCTATATATACCGAAAGACGGCACTAGCGGACCCTTGCAGGGCAGCTTCCTTCGATCGACCCAATATCTACAACTCGATTACCTGGCATCCGAAAAGCTAACCCTTACTGCTGGCCGCTTTCTCACCCCGTTCGGCACTTACAACGAGCGCCTTACCGCCATCTGGATCTCGAAGTTCCAGGATGCTCCGCTGATCTTCCCCATCGGCACGCGCACCACTGGCTCAAGTAACGGTGTCATGGCGAGGGGAGTACTGCTCGCCAAGCCGCTTTTCCATATCGACTACATCGGATATTTTTCTGCGTCCAGCAGCGTTCCCCAGTTTCAAGCAGGGCGCGCGGCCGGCGATCGCATCGACGTGTATTTCCCCGGCAAGCGGGTCGAAATAGGAACATCCTACGGACGATTCCTGCAGGGAACCCACAACAATTCCACCGGAACCCACATCTGGTGGCAACCGTATCGGTTCCCTTTAGAAGTGCGCTCCGAATATGCGCATGGACAGCACGCGCAAGGCTACTGGATCGAGACTGCTTACCGGCTCTCGCAATGGAAAGGGCCTGACAGCCTGCTCGGCCGGTTTGAGCCCGTGTTCCGGATGCAGCAAACTTTCCGCAATAGCCTAGGCCCGGGCGATGGTCTGCCCGCGGCCAATACCCAACAGGCTGACTTCGGCCTCGATTACCACTTCCCCCACGAAGTGCGCCTCAATACCAGCTATTCGCGGAAGTTTTCCTCGACCGGCAACGCAAATATCTGGGACGTATCGCTGACGTATCGTTTCCTCTTTCCCTTATGGCGAGGTCACCAATGAACCATCATCGATCAACCTGGAAACACCTGCCCTTGCCCCTCCTCGTCTTTTCGCTGGGCAGTTGGCTCGCCTGGGCGCAATCGGTCCGAGCTCCCCAGGCGAGCACGAAGACGGGGTCCACACCGGCTCAACATGCAACGGTTGTTACGAATCCGGGAGAGCGTGCGTTTCAGGCGAACTGCGCCCGTTGCCACAATCCGCCCGAGCAACTCTCGCCCCGAATTACCGGCACCGTGCTCCGCCATATGCGGGTACGGGCTCTGCTTAGTCCGCAGGACGAACGCGACATCTTGAAATACCTGGCTCCATAACAAGAGAAGAAGAGAAAAGCTGATGAAACTCAATTCAACACTACGCGTTTTGATCCTTGCGCTGCTCGCCTTTCCCTTTGCCTGGCGATTGTCGCATGCCCAGGACCCGCCCCACCGCATCGAGATCGTTGCCAAACGTTTCGAGTTCAGTCCCGCTGAGATCACGATCAAGAAGGGAGAACCGGTAATCCTGGTGCTGACCAGCAAGGACGTCCAACACGGTTTGAAACTCGAGGAATTCAATCAGGTTGTTAAAGCTAACAAAGGCCAGACCAGCCAGGTTGAGTTCACTCCGACCGAGACCGGCACCTTTGTTGCGCAATGCGCGGTCTTTTGCGGAGCGGGGCACGGGTCAATGAAGTTGACCGTGCACGTTACGGAGTAAAAATGCATCGGCGCCCCTACTTCTGCCTACTGAGCTGGTCTCTGTTGCTGGCCGGCTGCAAGGTGAGCCAGCCAACTTTCCTGGAGCGCGCGGTCGTGGTTGCTGCCGAGCACGACATCACCGTAGGAAATCGATCGCAGAAGAACCCTTTGCCCTTTAACCAAGAAACTCTGGCGGCGGGCAAGGAAGCCTTTGGTCATTATTGTGTCGCTTGTCACGGGCTCGATGGCCAGCTTACCGGCGTTCCATTTGCCGGCCGTATGTCCCCGCCCATTCCGTCGTTGGCTTCGCGGCAAACGCAGGACTACAGCGATGGACAGTTGAAGTGGATTATCGACAACGGATTAGCACCTTCGGGCATGCCCGCTTCCAAAGGCACCCTCAGCGACGAAGAGATTTGGTCCATCGTTCAGTACCTGCGTCATTTGCCGCCCGCGGGTAGCCTTGGCGAACCCGAAATGTACAGCCACTAGATAGAGCCGGAGACGATTATGAAATGGCGGCAACGCGCAAGCAGGAAAGTGGTGGAGGCTGTGGTCGCCGCATTCCGTGATCCAGCAGAAGCGTCGTTTCGTCGTCTTTCGGCAGTCAAGCCCCACGAATGGAGACAGTCCTACCACTGGCTGGACTCGAGCGGGATGGCGCTCTACTTCCTCGACCAGGTTGAGTCTTTGCACATTGAGACCGCGCTCCCCGCGACGACGTTGTCACGGCTGCGCGGCAATCTGGCTGACAACCGGGAACGAAGCTCCGCCATGTTTGCGGAGTGGGCCTCACTGAATCAGTCGTTTCAGGCGGCCGGGTTGTTGTATGCAAATCTCAAGGGATTTACGCTTTCTCCTGAATCGTGCCCCCGACCTGAATTGCGCTGCCAGCTGGACTTCGATTTTTTAGTCGATGGCACTCAGTTGAGTCTGCTCCGGGATCTTCTTAGCGAGACCGGGTATGAGCTGCTGGCAGCAAATCCCGATGTTTGGGAGTTCAAAGCCGGATCGTCAGAGATGGTAAGCGTCAAGGACCATTACAAGGCGAGACCCCAGCGCTCGGTCGAACTGCACTTCGCATCCTCGGTAGCTCCGCCGCACTTGCCGTTTCGCGACCGGCGTCTGGAGAGGCTCGGCAGTCATTCCTGGGCCGGCCTTACCTTTCCCGCGCTGACACCCGCCGATCAATTTATCGCCCAGGCCATGCACGTCTTTAAGCACCTTTGCAGTCCGTGCACACGACTGGCGTGGCTGCTTGAGTATCAGCGCCACGTGAGCACTCGCCATCACGATCAGTCCTTCTGGAATGCAGTGCGCGCGCATGCGGGCACGCACCGCCACACGGCGATCGCCATCGGCCTGACAACCCTGCTCTCCTCCCGCATCTTCGGTTGGGAAGCTCCGCTCCAGCTTGAGGAGTGGACTTCTCACCGTTTACCTGCCGGCGTCAGGCTTTGGGCCGACCAGTACGGAAGACAGTCGATCCTGGCAGACTTTCCCGGCACGAAACTCTACCTCCTTCTTGAGCAGGAGTTGCGAGGCAACGATCGGGCCTGGAAACAAACCAGGCGCACCACCCTGCTTCCCTTGCACCGCGCTCCACGGATCTTGAGTACAAACGCCCGGGACAACGTGTGGAGGCGAATCCGCGGCGAAGTCCACCAGCTGCGCTTTGTTCTTTTCCGTCTTCGTTTCCACGTTGTTGAAGGATTGCACTACCTGATCGCAGCGTCGCGCTGGAAACGGCGGCGCCGCTTTGCGGGAACTTAATCACAATTTGGTTGTTGAGTAAACAGTGTCCATGAAAAATCGAACGACAACACGACTCAAAGACCGGCTATTGGCGGTTGCGGTCCTCCTTGGGTTGTGCAGCAACGCTTTGGCACAGCAAGTCACACCGCCCGCTTCGTCTCCTTTGTCTCCCTCGACGGAGGCAAGCTCTGCAGACACCGATTCCACCACCTCTGCTGCCTCGCAGCAGCTCAACGAGCACGGCTCTCTGACGGCAATGCAGATCATTTCGATTTTGCAGCAGAAGCCGGAGTTGGTCCCGGAGCTCAAGCAGTTGGTGGCCGATCAATTGCAACAGCAGGGGACCACGGTTCAAGCCGACTCCATCACCGACGAGATGCTCTTCAGCCAGATCTCGACCAACCCTGCGTTGCGTGCCAACATAACCCTTTGGCTGCGCGCGCGCGGTTACGTTTCGGCGGACGATATGGATCGCTTGCTCGCCCGTGCGGCGTATGAAGAGGAGAATCAACAATCCCTGCCGGCCAGCTCGCCGCTCGACAAGCTCAGCCTCTTTGGCAGCGATCGTGTCCAAAGCGGATCGGCCTCCGCCATCGGCCAGCAAGCTCTGCCCGATGATGGCGTCTCTCCAGCACGAGGAAAAGGGCTCACTGCAGCAACAGGGCGCTCAACAAGCAAGACTGAGACTAAGTCACAGAGCGTTACCGACGAGCCCGAATCCCTGCATCTGCCGGCGCCGTACAATTTACGTTCGTTACGTGACCTGTACACCCAGGTACCTCCGGATAGCGTAAAGCTGAAACGTTTCGGTTCGGAGGTCTTCACCAATCGCGATCCGCTGACCGGCGGCGGCCTGGCGAGCCGCACCGCACCCGTCGATCTTCCGATCGGTCCCGACTATGTACTCGGGGCCGGCGATGGCCTCACCATTAATCTTTGGGGAGGTGTCTCGCAAAACTTTGCCCGCGTCATCGACCGCGAAGGTAAGATCGCGCTCCCTGAAGCGGGTTCTCTGGTGGTCGCCGGGCTCACTCTTCAGCAGGTCCGGTCAAACATCGAAAGCGCGCTTAAGCAGCAGTACCACAATGCCCAGGTCGACGTGACCATTGGACGGCTGCGTACCGTGCGGGTATATGTGGTGGGCGACGTGCAGCGTCCCGGGGCGTATGACGTCAGCTCACTCTCGACGCCCCTCAACGCCATCTATGAGGCAGGTGGTCCCACCAGCGTTGGTTCGCTTCGCATCGTGCGTCACTTCCGCGGGCAGCAGCTGGTCCGCGAAGTCGACCTCTACGACTTTTTCCTTCGCGGCGCGCGTATGGATGACGAGCGCCTGCAGGCGGGCGACACGCTGCTCATTCCGCCCTCTGGACCGCAAGTGGCCATCTTCGGCATGGTCAAGCGCCCGGCAATTTATGAACTCAAAGCAAGCGCAACGCTAAAAGATGTGCTCGATAACGCCGGCGGAGTCACCGTAGCCGCCGCGCTCAACCACATCACGATCGATCGTATCGATCCCAACAAGCAACGCGAGACGGTGAGCCTGGAGTCTGCTGCCGCAGACACGCCGCAGGCTACTCTGGCCCAGATCGCCTCCTTCGCGGTTAGGGATGGGGACCGCGTCCATGTGGCAGCGATCTTGCCTTATAGTGAGCGTGCCATCTACGTGGAAGGCCATGTAACCCGGCCGGGCAAACTCGCCTTTCGGGATGGCATGCAATTGACCGATGTCATTCATTCTTACCAGGACCTGTTGCCGGAGCCCGCGGCGAAAGGCGAGATCGTCCGCCTCGTCGCCCCCGATTTTCATCCCGAGACCATTCCATTCGACCTGGCCGACGCACTGATTGGTAACACCAGCATTACTCTGCAGCCTTTCGACACCATCCGTATCCTCGGCCGGTATGAGGTGGATGCGCCGCAGGTAATGATTCGGGGCGAAGTCCTGCGGCCAGGCTCTTATGCGCTGTCACAGGATATGACGCCGATGAAGCTGGTCACCATGGCGGGTGGCTACAAACGCGACGCATTGCTCACCAATGCTGACCTCGCGAGCTACACCATCGAGAATGGGGAAAAGGTAATTACTGAGCGAACCGAAGTTCCTATAGGGAGCGAAGTATTCGCTCACGCTCCTCTTCAGTCGGGTGACATCCTCACCATTCATCAGTTATCGGGATGGAACGATATCGGTGCCTCGGTCATTCTCGAAGGTGAGGTCACCTACCCGGGCAGCTATGGACTGCAGGAGGGCGAGCGCCTCAGTTCTGTGCTTCGCCGTGCCGGCGGGCTGCGTGACACCGCGTACGCGGCCGGTGCCGTCCTGGTTCGCAATCAGGTGCGGGATTTAGAGGAGAAGACCAAGGTCCAGCTCATTCACCAGATCGAGACTTCCTCGGCATCCGCACGCCTTGCACCAAATCTCGGCAGTGGGCAGGATCAGGCCACACTCGTCCAGGCGGCTACTCAGCAACAGGCGGAGGTGCTTCAGCGTTTGAAGGCGCAACCGGCCAGCGGGCGACTCGTCATCCATATCAGCGCAGACATCAACAGCTGGGCCGGCACTCCGGCAGACATCGAGATGCATACCGGCGATGTACTGACTCTCCCCAAACGTCCCGGCTTTGTGTTGGTGAGCGGACAGGTCTATAACGCGTCTGCCATTACCTACGTCCCCGGTAAAGAAGCCGGCTGGTATCTCCGCCGCGCGGGCGGGACAAACGACATTGCCAATCGCAAGGAGATTTTTGTCATACGCGCCAACGGATCCGTCATCGGGAGACGATCCGGCGAATGGTACGGTTCGAACGTTCTCTCCACTCGTCTCGATCCTGGGGATGTCATCGTTGTTCCGCAGAGGATCATTGGCGGATCGCTCTTCTGGAAAAATCTGCTCACCGTAGCCCAGATATCTTCCTCCATTGCATTCACAGCCGCAGTAGCCGGGGTCTTTTAGGTTCTGTATGAGAACTTCAACGATGCTCTTGCTGGTGCCGCTCATGATCGCGCAGTGCTGTGCCCAGGCACTCGGCGACACACCAGATGGCCACGAAGACTGCGATTCCTCCAACGTGGCGTCCACCTATGTTCCGATTGAAAGCTGGATCTATCCCGCGATTGAGAGGCTGGCGCTTGCCGGCTACATCCAGACTGCGTTTGCAGGTTTGCGTCCCTGGACGCGTATGGAAATAGCGCGCCTGATAAGCGAAGCGCAAGAACGGCAAGCAGACCTCGACTCCCAGGACGACGTCGACGAGCAGATGAATTCACTGGTCAAAGCATTGGCGTACGAGTTTGCTGACGAGCTTCGTCAGCGGGACGGCGAGTGCAGTCGCCAGGCCACGATTGACTCGATTTACTCGCGCAGTTCGGCGATCGCTGGTCCACCAATCACGGATGGCTACCACTTCGCCCAAACGCTGGTGAATGATTACGGGCGGCCTTATGGCCAGGGAGAGAACCTCTACAGCGGCATTGCGGCCCGTGCGGCTTTAGGCTCCTTCGCGTCCTATATGCGCTTCGACCTGCAAAGGACCGCACCGGCACCCATGGCTCCCGCGTCCGCGGATGCCGCCATCGCTGCCGCCGACTTTGCCCCGCTTGCAGCCCAGGGGCCACTGTCCGGCTTTACTCGAGGACGCTTGCTCGAAGGCTATGTCTCCTTCGCGTTTCACGACAATCAATTCAGCTTTGGAAAGCAAGCGCTGTGGTGGGGCCCGTCCAAAGGAGGACCGCTGCTCTTCAGCGACAATGCGGAGCCGATAACCATGCTCCGCTATGATCGCGTCTCGCCCATCGAACTCCCGGGCTTTGGCCGATTCCTCGGCCCCATTCGGGCGCAGTTCTTTTTGGGTCGTCTCTCCGGTCAACAATTTACCCATGTTGGAAGCCAAACGTTCGGCCAGCCAGGCGTTGCCCTCGGCAACCAGCCGTTTATGAACGGCCAGAAGTTTTCCTTTAAGCCCAGACCCGAACTGGAATTCAGCGTCTCTCGCACAACCATCTTCGCCGGTGCGGGAGCTGGCTTTACCACTGCCACTTTCTTGCGCAGCTTATTTTCTACCGGCAACTCCGCCCCCGGAAAGACTGACCCTGGTGATCGCCGGTCCGACGTGGACGTCCAAGTCACCGTTCCAAAGCTCCACGATTTGCTGAAGATTTATGTGGATACGTTCACCGACGACGAGCTCTTTCCCCTTGCCTACCCCACCCACAGCGCGTGGTCGCCAGGATTTTATGTTGCGCGCCTGCCGCATCTCCCCCACCTGGACTTCCGCGCCGAAGGGTATCTAACCCCCCGCCGGACCTTTCCTGGGTTCTACTACTTCAATGTCCACTACTTGAGTGGCTATACCAACCAACGGCAACTCCTGGGTAGTTGGATAGGGCGCGAGTCGAACGGGTATCAGTTATGGAGTAACTGGTGGATCTCCCCGCGCAGTAGCGTACAGGTCAGCGCTCGCCATCAAAGCGCCAGTTCCGAATTTCTGCGTGGCGGAGATCTCCGCGATCTCTCTATCAGTGCAGATCTCGCGCTGGGACCGCACTGGCAGTTAACTGCAGCCGTACAACAGGAACGCTGGAGATTTCCTCTCTTTTCTGCGACACCACACAATAACGTAACCACCACGATCCAGCTTTCCTACCATCCGAAAGCAGGGGGACTCTAATGGCCACAGCTGAGATCATGGCGACCCAAACGCAAACCATGCCGAACTGGGTCAGAAACAGCACGCTGCTTTGGGATCATCGACGCCTCCTGCTGAGAGTGGCCGGGATAACTCTTGTACTGAGCGCCGCCATCGCCTTCCTCATTCCCAAGCGTTATGAGTCCGTAGCACGGCTCATGCCTCCGGAACAGCCCTCTTCAGGCGCTGCCATGCTTGCCGCGTTAGCCGGCCATTCGCTCGGGGGATTGGGTGGAGTTGGTAACCTGGCCGGCCTGTTGGGAGGGAGAACCTCGAGTGCCTTGTTTATCGATCTTCTCCACAGCCGCACCATCAGTGACCACATCATCGACCGCTTTAACCTGCAGCATGTTTACCGAAAGCGCTATCGCATCGACACCGTCAAATACCTCGCACGCCATACGACGGTGGTCGACGACAAAAAAAGCGGCGTGATCACGGTTACGTTTAGCGATCATGACCCGCGGCGTGCGCAGGCCATCACGCAGGCTTATCTTGACGAGTTGAATAGTCTCGTGACCCACGCCAATACCTCTTCCGCACGCCGGGAACGCGAATTTATCGAGAAACGGCTGGTGAACGTTCAGGCCGAACTGCAGGCGGCAGAGAGAGCACTCGGTCAGTTCTCCAGCAACAACGTGACCTTCGACATCAAGGAGCAGACCCACGCGATGGTGGACGCGGCGGCGAAGCTGCAGGGCGAGCTGATCGTTGGTCAGTCAGAGCTCGATTCGCTGCAGCAAATCTATGGGGAGGGGAATGTACGCGTGCGCGCCGCGCGCGCGCGCATCGGAGTGTTGAAGAGCGAACTCACCAAGATGAGCGGTAGCCCTTCTGACGAGTCCAGCGGCGATAGCTCCGAGCTATACCCGTCCCTGCGACAGATCCCAAAGCTCGCGGTTCCTTATGCCGATCTCTACCGGCGCGTCCGCATTCAGGAAACCGTGTTCGAATTGCTTTCCCAGCAATATGAGATGTCGCGTATCGAGGAGGCGAAAGACACTCCAGTGGTCGCGGTATTCGACCAGCCGCTGGTGGCGGAGAAAAAGTCCTTTCCGCCACGTTTGCTGATCATCCTGATCGTCACTGTGTTCGCCGTCATGACAACTTCGTTCTACATCGTTCTGAGCGCCATGTGGCAGCAGGTGAGCCCAGGCGATCCAAGGAAAATACTGGCGCACGAAATTAGCGGGAATTTAAGCAGGCAGCTGGAACGCCGCCTTCGCCGCAGGGTTGGTGCGCAATGAGAAATCATCTCTCAAACGCAGCCTACGGTGTGCTCGACTACGCGGCCTATCCGATTGCCATGCTGGTCTCCGCTCCAACGCTGTTGAAACATCTGGGCGTCGCGCAGTACGGCATTTGGATCGTGACCACCGCCGCGCTGAACACCGGCAGCATCGTCGCTTCGGGCTTTGGAGACGCCAACATTCAGTACATCTCGAGTGCCCGGAGCCATGGCGATTCTGGTGTCCGGGCGGTTCGTAGCATGTTGGGCATCAACCTCCTGCTGGGCGCCGCCCTCGCGGTGATTTCGTGGATGCTGGTACCGCTTGCTGTCAGCCATGTAGTGGGCTCTGCAGCCGGCCTTGAAGCCGCCTGCCTGCTGTCACTGCGTATAGCCAGCGCTCTCATGCTGGTGCGGGCCATCGAGAGCGTTTGCGTCAGCACCCAAAGAGCTTTCGAACGATATGGGGCTGCGGTCCGCATCAGTCTTCTCGCCCGGGTGATCACCGTGGCCGCGGCTGTACCGCTCAGCATGCGCGGATTCGGCGTCGCCGCCATCATGGTGACCACCGCTGGCTTCATGGTTCTGTCGACTGCTCTCCAGCTTATCCGGCTGAAGCATTACCTGGGAGCGTCGTCCCTCCTGCCTGCGTTTGATCGTCAAGCCACGTCTGCGCTGTTTGGCTTCGGCGCATTCAGCTGGCTACTCGCCGTCTCGAGTGTCGTCTTTACTCAGGCTGACCGGCTGCTGCTGGGCGTATCGTTGGGGGCAACGACGGTTACGGCCTATGCGTTGTGTGTGCAAATGGCGCAGCCGGTGTATGGTGTCGCGTCTTCCGGGCTGCATTTTCTGTTTCCTTACCTGTCCGCGCGAAGTGCAATTTCAGAACCGGCCGCGATCAGGAAAGCTGTCCTGGCAGCGTTCGCTGTCAACCTTCTCATTGTGACCGCAGGCACCGGCATCCTGCTGCTCTTTGGCCCGGTAGCGCTTTACGCATGGGTTGGCCCATCGGTTGCTCAAAGCGCAGTCAGCATCCTCACCCCGATCGTCTGCAGCTTTGCGCTGCTGGGTCTGAGTGTCACCGGCTATTACTCACTGCTGGCGCTTGGCCATATTCATACGGTCACTGCGCTCAATCTTTCCGGCGGTTTGATCATGTTGCTTCTCATGGTCTGGCTGCTGCAGTTGCAGGGCGTTCACGGAATCGCGATGGCGCGGCTGTCCTACGGCCTTATCGCTTTGCTGATGTACGTCCCGCTGGCCCGTGTGCTGGGGGGCGCACGGGCACCATCTTTATCGCCCTCAGACATTCGCCCAGTCTGTGAGGACGTATGAGCACCAGCGCCGCAATCGTCAGGCTCCAAACTGCTGCTCGGCCTGGCAGCCTTATGGCTGCGGCTGTGGGATTCTATTTTGCCTTTCGTTATGCCACTGAATACTTATTCTTTCAATCCGACCCGCGCACCGGCGCCGCATTCAGTGTTGCGCTGAACATTGTGGTCTTTGCCGTAGTCCTGTTCCACTCACTAGGAAATGCGCCCAATACTTTGCGTGCGACCGTACGGGTGCCTGCCTTCCAGGCGGTCATCGCCTTTCTGCTGGTCGCACTTTGTAGCTTGGTGTGGAGCGCAACCGTTTCGGTAGGTGTTGCCTTTGCTTATTGGTGCGGGGTGGCCGCGGACGTGGGCATGGTCGTGTTGCTGCTGCGCAACGGACCGGCGCAATCCCTGTCGGCCTCTCTCATGAAGGGATACGTGTGGGGAGCCGTCCTGATTGCAGTGATCACCTGGCTATCGCCAACCATGCAGGACTTGCGCCCCGGCAATGACGACTTCTTCAGCCCCAATGCAATCGCCTTGATCTGCGCTTTCGGGGTCTTCATGGCCCAGTATCTCAGCCGTTCGCGTCGGTCGTGGAATGTTGCTGCCGTTTTTCTCTCCATCACGCTATTACGCACTCTCAGTAAGACGACCATCGCTGCGTTTATCGCCGGGGAGGCTCTGCTGCTCATCCGCGATTCTGCAGTTACCCGCCGTAAGCTGCTCGCGATCGTGGTTACCGCCGTCCTGGTGGTCGCCGCATTCTGGAGGTTGATTGCAGCCTATTTCGAGGTCTATACCACTACCGGCAACGAAGCCGAGACACTGACCGGACGAGTCGGCATCTGGGATTACGTTCTGGAAAGCTCGTTCGAAAAGCCCTGGATCGGACACGGATTTCACTCCTTCCGCAACGTAGTGCCGGCCTTCGGTGTCTTCGAGCCCTGGCACGCACATAACGAATTGCTGCAACTGTTTTACGCCTACGGAATCGTCGGTCTACTCCTGTTCATCGCTGTATACGGCAGTTTGTACCTGCAGCTTCGACGCCAGTCCTCAGCTTCGGATAAGGCGCTTTTCTACGGCCTTCTTCTCTTCATTTTGATACGAGGTCTCGGCGACACCGATCGCTTCGAACTCACTCTGCCTCTCTGGTTCGTGCTTCTCATCAGCTCGCTCTTGCATGCCTCCCACCCCCCGCCGATAAAGGACGGCCAATCATGAACATCGTCATCGCAGTTGCCGGCTCCTCTACCCATCTCTCAGGGGTCACTCGTCATGCCGCAAATCTCGCCCGGTGTCTGCTTACCCGCGCCGGCGTGACATCCATCCACGTAGTCGCCGGTGCGGTTCAGTGTGATTTGATGGACTCGGCGTTACCACGCCAGGACGCCAGGCTCACACTCCACAAAGCAGAGATGGGCGGTGATGCCATCAGCCGCAATCTCTGGTATTACCACCGGCTTCCGAATATTGCCCGGCGGCTCAAGGCGGACATCCTTCACTTTTCCTATCCCGCTCCGGTAAACCGCAACGCGCTCGATTGCCCTGCGGTGGTTACTCTGCACGATCTCTACCCCTACGACATTCCTTCGAACTTCGGCTTCCCCAAGGTCCTCTTCAATCGTGCGATCCTGCAGCAGTGTCTGCGTGCCGCGGACAAGATTGCCTGTGTCTCTGAAACCACCTTGAGGCGGCTCTCCTTTTATGCTCCACGTGTAGCCGCGCGCCGGGCGGTTACCATCTACAATTGCGTTGATCCCGGACCGCCGAGCTCAACCGTAAGTCCCATCCCGGCCTGGAATGGCCAGCCATTCTTACTCTGCGTTGCCCAGCACCGGCGGAACAAGAACATAGTCGTTGCTCTCCGGGTCTTTCAGCGTCTGCTGCTGGCAAACGAAATCAGCCCAACGGCATCGCTCGTATTAATTGGCATCGAAGGGCCGGAAACAGAAAACATCCATCAAGCCATCAGCGAACTCGGGCTCGAGCAACGGGTCGTCTTCTTGCGGGGAATTGGCGACGCCGAGCTTCAATGGTGTTACAAACATTGCGAATTGCTGCTGGCGCCTTCTCTGATCGAGGGTTTCGGTCTGCCTATTGTCGAAGCAATGTTTCACCACTGTCGCGTCGTCTGCTCCGACATTCCGGCGTTCCGCGAAGTGGGTGGATCATACTGTCACTACGTTCCCTTATCGTCGTCGCCTGAGGACGCGTTTGTCCGCGCGACCCGCGAGGCTCTTACCACTCTCCGCTTTCGTACGCCAACCGTCGATCGCTATGCCAGCGACCGCATCGCAAAGGCGTACTTTCAGCTTTATACAGAGTTGCGTCACGGCAGCACCGCCATCGAAGAGGAGAGTGCCTGCGATGTGGGCTGCACTCTTGAAAGGAGTGGATCTTGAGAATCCTTAGTAGCGCCTCCGCGGCTTGCACTGCGCGGCAAAAGCAGATCTTACTCGAGCGCATCCTCAAAAACCCTAAACGCTCGTGGCTGAAGTACATGGACAATCGCCAAACCTTGCGCGCTTGCGTCCGGCTCTACCTGGCCAAACTAAGCTTTACCTGCAAGAGCGGGCAGCGTGTATAAACGTGTTTCCGAGGGCGCTCTCCTCGCGTTGCTAGGCTTGCTGCTGCTGGGATACACCCTGCCACGTGCATGGAGGTCGCTCAATACCGACTTTCCTAACTACTATCTCGCCGCCCGGCTTGTTCGTGAGGGTGTTGACCCTTCGCGAGCCTACGACTGGATCTGGCTGCAGCGAGAAAAGGACCATCGCAACATCGATCAGCCAGTTGTCGGGCTGGTACCGATTACACCCTTTTCTACTTTGGTCATGTGGCCTATCGCAGGCTTGCCGCCTCTGGTTGCCAAACACGCTTGGTTGATTTTGAATCTCACCCTTCTGTTTCCCATTGTCTGGCTGATGAGATCGGTCACCGGTCTATCCCTTTTGCAAGTGGGCTGTCTTGTGGGCTTGTGCTTTCCCTTGCATCGAAACTTTCTTTACGGCCAGTACTATGTCGTTCTGCTCGGAATTCTGACGGCCGCGTGTTGGGCCGTCCAGCGCCAGCGTAACTATCTCGCCGGATCTCTTCTTGCCCTGGGCGTAGCGGTCAAGATCTTTCCTGTTATCCTGGCGCTCCACTTTGTCAAAAAAAAGAACTGGGCGGCTCTCATTGCATGTCTGTTCACCGGCATCGTCTGCGCGGTGGTCTCCATATCAGTGTTTGGATGGAGTCTTCACCGCACCTATTTGCTTCAGGTCCTTCCCGCAACCCTGCGAGGAGAAGCTCTCGATCCTTATAACCTCACCAGTTCTTCGCTGTCGAGCCTGCTTCATCGGCTCTTCATCTTCGAACCACAATTAAATGCCCACCCAACCCTGCATGCTCCCTGGCTCTTCGCCATTCTTCACCCTGCACTGGAGTTTGCATTCCTACTGCCGGCGTTGTTGTGGATCGACGACCGGGCTTCGTCTGCCAGTCGCACGTCGCTTGAGTGGTCGGCGTTGCTGCTGGCAACACTCAGTTTCACGCCCTTGCCCGCCTCTTACCACTTCACCGTACTCATTCTCCCTGTCGCCGTTATTTGCGGGTACCTTGTTCAGGAGCGGCGCAGCGCCCTGCTCATCATTGTCATTGCCCTGTATCTCGCGGCCGGTTATCCGGGATGGAATACAGCGCCTGTGGATGGCTGGAAAGCTCTTCTGCATGTAAAGCGGCTGTATGCGCTTATCTTGTTGACGATGGTCGCGCTCTCCTTAATAAGAGGTGGCGCCCGCGTGCACCAGCGAGTTTGGTGGCTCACCGGAGCTGCCGTGGCTCTCACTATCAGCATCGTCAGTGGCCTGAAGCATCAGCACGGCTTGTTTGACGACTACCCTTACCGGGTCCCCATGGACCGGCAAATGTTCCTGGCAGCCCAACCTGTTCCACAGGGAAGCGAGATTCAGACCATCGCGCTCCTCCGAGGTGGTTACCGCAGAGCCGCAGTGGGTGGCGATACAGTACGCATCAGTGCTGCCGATGGCGCGAATGATGAGCTATCACTGACTGTCGGGGGAGGCCAGCTCTGGACGGAAGTAGTGGGAGCCCGTTCCATCCTCGAATCAAGCTCCGGGCCCTCCATCCTCGACGCGGAGTCGCCCGCCACGCTCGCAGGTGGAAACGAACTCGCCTTTCTCCGTGAGATAGATGGCCGTAAACAGCTATTCGTTGCCGGCCAGCAACTCACAACGCCGACCTCCGGCTGGAATCTCGAAGAGATTGCCATTTCACCCAACGGCTCCATTGTGGTTGCCGCGACCAAAAACAGAGGAGAATCCCGCCTCTACACGGTAAAGGGTGTCGATCAATTCGAGCTAATTCCTGTCGGCGAAGCGCGCTATCCGGCGATCTCTCCGGATGGCCGCTGGCTTGCGTTCAGCACCTTTCAATCCGGATATTGGAACCTGTCCTTGCGCAACGTCAGCACCGGCGAGGTGCGCCGTCTTACAACCGTGGGCTGCAATCAAACTCAGCCCGCCTGGCTACCCGATTCCAAAACGCTCCTTTACAGCAGTGACTGTGGCCGAGCGCTGGCCTTTACTGCCATCTGCAAGCGGCGCTTCTTGCCGTGAGTTCTATGCTCATCGAATGCATGACGGAGGGGTTTAACAGGCTGCTCAAAGACTGGCACAATGCGTGAAAATATTCCGGGGCTAAAGAGTCTGCGTGAGAACTCGGTCCTGCAAGGGCACGGCTGCAGCCGTGCCGTAAATGACGCTGAATTCTCTTATGCGCTGATTAAAGATGCCCTCAGGGGCTAAAGCCCAGAAGCTTTGAGCGAATTACGGCACAATCGAAAACCGTATTTCTTGCCCTGCCAAAAAGAGTCGGGTGCCCCATCCTTCGCGCTGTTGGCGAAGGGTGGGATGCCCCTGCTCTTCCCCCGAGACCCTTCCCCGCAACTTCCGCTTATCCCACCCTTCGCAGAAAACGCGAAGGATGGGGCACCCGATCTTTTGCGGCAGGGCAAGAAATATTCGCCCCTACGATTAGAGCCGCAAGCTCATGGGACACGGCCCAAGCCGTGCCCTTCCAGCACCGAGTTCTCACGCAGGCTCTTTTGGAGGGGGTGTGAGCACCGGAAAAGAAACCCCAATACGCTTCACTGTCGAAAATAAAGCTGCAACCTCCTCTCGGGATGACAATTCCTTTGTAGGAGTCCACTCACCTGAACCTTCTTCCTCTGATCCAGGTTGGTCTAAATCATGACCAAACGTCGACAATTCGGTGACAACCTGTCTTCCATCTTTACCTACACTCGGCCATTGAGGTCCTCTCATTTCAGCCATGGACAAAGTAATCAATTTCCCCGTGCCGCGCGCATTCCGCAGCTATCCAGCGCTTCTCAGGGAGCTACAGCCGGCGTCTGACGGCGACACAGGAGAAGCCATGGAGCTCGAAACACTTGAGGAGCAAACCTTCACCGACGATCCCCTTTTATGCAAGGAGGACCTGCCACTGCGAGCTGTGTTCTATCCGCTTGGTTTCGCCTTCGAGATCACCACCAACAGCCAGGCCGTCCTGGACGCGGCCGGCCAGAGTTGGGGTCACACCAAACAACGTGACAGCAGCCCCATCCTGCGACTCCGCATCGGGGTGACCAAGAGCGCCTCTCAGAACTGTCCGCCCGGCCCGGTCGTCCGCTGCCAACAGCATTTGCTTTCCATGGTCGCTGATGCCCACAACCAAGCCATTTGCGATCTTAACGCCGGCTTTGCCTTCGCCTGGCTCACGGAAGACGCAGTTCGTCATCCCAGCTATACCCGATACCACTTCCTCGAGGCAGTTGCTCTCATCCTTATCTCCACCTCCCATGCCACTCCCATACACGCCGCTTGCGTGAGCCGATACGGGAGGGGACTATTGTTGTGCGGCGATTCCGGAGCCGGTAAATCGACCTTGGCCTACGCCTGCGCTCGCAGCGGGTGGCTCTTTACGTCCGACGATTCCAGTTACCTCAAGCACAACTCCCGCGAGCTGCGCATCGCCGGAAATTCGCATCGGTTACGCTTTCGGCCGTCCGCCAGGGATCTCTTTCCCGAGTTGCAGGGCAGAAGCGTCACCCCGCGCGCCGAGGGCAAACCTTCCATCGAGGTGCCGACCACCGAGCTGCCCGGAATCGTCACCGCGGACGAGGCGTTGGTTCACCACATCATTCTGCTGAACCGATGGCCCTCGGCGCACGCCGAACTGCTGCCCCTTCCCAGGGAAGTCGCCCGCCGGTACTTTCAGCAATATCTCCCATTTCCGGACACAATTCGGCAGGCACAGTCGGAAGCGCTCCAGACCCTCTGTACAGCCGACGTCTATGAACTCCGATACCAGGACCTTCAGCAGGCCGTCGACTGCCTTAACCGTCTCGCTCGCACGCCGGTCAAACCAAGATGACCCGTATGTCGGAAGCGCCTCGAGCAGGCGCGCCCCTCTCAGCCCCTGAAAAGGTGCAAAATGTCACTTCTTTGTCATTTCGTCTTTTCCTGGTTTATTTGGCTCCTTCCTGATGGACACTGTAGAGAAAGGCTTTTGCCGGAAGAACGCCCAGGGCCATGCCTGGAGCTGGTGAGTGACTATGAGTCTGATTCTGGTTATTGAAGACGATCCAAGAATCCAACGCGCGCTGCGGCGACAATTCAGCGCAGAAGGATACGACGTTCATATTGAAGGCGAAGGCCCCTCGGGCCTCGCTGCTTGTAAGAGCCTGCGTCCCGTAACCGTGGTGCTGGACCTTATGCTGCCCGGACTTTCCGGCCGTACGGTTTGCAAAGAAATCAAAGCCTGGTGTTCAGACATTCCCGTGATCGTGCTCAGTGCGGTCTCTGAGGTGGCAGACAAGGTCCTGCTGCTTGAGACCGGCGCCGATGACTACATGACCAAGCCGTTCAGCCCTCGCGAGCTGCTGGCTCGTGTCCAGGCTGCGATTCGTCGCACACAAAAGAAAGTGAAGGAACTACCGCTTGGCTTTGGGGAAGTCTCCGTCGATTTCTTGAAAATGGAGATCTATCGCTCCGGCGCCCTGGTGCCCTTAACAGCGCACGAGTTCAAGCTTCTCCGTTATTTCCTCGACAATCCGGGCCGTGCCATTGCGCGTGAAGAACTGCTCAATGATGTCTGGGGAATGAGCTTCCATCTCACCACCCGTACCGTCGACAATCAAATACTCAAGCTTCGTCAGAAGCTCGAGGCGGACCCCGCGAACCCTGTTCACTTCCGCACTGTTCATGGAATCGGATATAAATTCGTGCCGCAGGTATAAGACCAACCGGCGTCGTGAAAAGAGATCACTGATTCATGAAACAGTGGCGGATGCGGACAACTTTGATGGTATCTCTCCTGGCGGTTTCGCTGGGACTTACCGTTACCTGTCTGTTCATCATCCGCGTAACCGTTCAGCAGGAAATCAGAAAGAGTCTCCAGGCGGACCTGGACCACTCCCTCACCACGTTTGCCAACCTGGCCAATCAACGCAATCGCATGCTCGACCGCGAAGCAGCCCTTTTGGCCGATCTCCCCAGCCTGAAGGCCCTGATGTCCACCCAGGATGCGCACACCATCCAGGACGAGAGTCAGGATTTCTGGGCTACCAGTGGGAGTGATTTCTTCGCCCTGACCGCTGCCAACGGAACGCTGTTTACCTATTCCAATCGTGGCCCAAAGCTCACTCAAGCGTCGGTGACACGCGGTCTGCAGGCATGTATGGGCTCGGGCGAAGACACCTGCATGATCGCCTTCGAACACAGCCTCTATGAGCTTTCGTTCCAGCCGCTTTACTTTGGGCCGCGAGAGAACGGGTCCTACCTCGGCTATGTGATTATTGGCTACGCCATTGATCGTCAGCTGGCGGGCGAGGTGAGTGAGGCCGCTGCCGCCGACGTCACCTTTCTGGTGGATGGTGAGATCGCCGCCACCACACTCCCCGCCACCCGGTTGAATGATCTTCGGCAGCATAGTTCGGCTCTCGATGAGGCTTCTGCTCCGCAAAAAATGCAACTGGCCGGAGAGGCTTACATCGCGGCTGCCGCCACTCTCCCTGCCGCCGGGCAGACAAAGATTCAGATCGTGGTTCTCAAGTCCTACGATCGCGCCAGCGAATACCTTCGCCGCGTAAACCGGTGGGTCTTAGCCCTTGGCCTGGCGACCTTGCTCATGGCGCTGGTGCTGGCGGTTGCCGTCTCCCGCTCCGTAACCCGGCCGCTGGAAACCCTGGTCGCCGGCACCCGCGCCCTCGGTCAAGGCGATTTTGATTACGAGCTGCGCGTGGATGGCGCCGCGGAGGTCCGCGAACTCGCGCTGGCCTTTGACAGAATGCGCGGTGAGCTTAGGCGCACGCATCGCGAGCTGCTGGAGTCGGATCGTCTGGCCACCATCGGCAGAATGGCCAGCTCCGTATCGCATGATCTTCGTCACCATCTCTCTGCTATCTACGCCAATGCCGAATTCATGAGCCTCCCCCAGGCCGGCGCTGAGGAGCGCGCAGAACTACACCTTGAGGTCCAGGAAGGCGTGCAAAGCATGACCGACCTCATTGAATCGCTGCTTCTCTTCAGCCAGACCGGTCAAATACTTAATCTGCGCCGCGACCCGGTCGACGGCTTGATTGAGCGCACCATCCAAAACGTACGCCAGCACCCGGAATGCCGGGAGGTACAAATCTCCACAGAAATTCCCGGCCCTGTCTATGCCTGGGTCGATAGCAAGAAGCTCTCCCGCGCCGTCTACAACCTGTTACTCAACGCATGTCAATCCGCTAAGACCGGCGCCGGCGTCCCCAGGGTCGCAGTGAGACTGGTGGAAGACAGTGACCGGATCGAAATCAGCATTCGGGACTCGGGCCCAGGGGTCGCTGACTCCATCCGGGAAACACTCTTCCAGCCCTTCGTGAGCGCCGGAAAGGAAAGCGGAGTCGGTCTTGGACTCACCCTGGCGCAACATGTCGCCCAGGAGCATGGTGGCGAGGTGCGGCTGGAGAAATCCGTGCCGGGAGAAACTGTATTCAGCATCCTGCTTTACAAGCAGGCTCTGGAGGCCTTCGGCCACGTCAAGGCAGAGTCTGTCAAGATCAACACGTTCCAGGAGTAGAAACGAAAGTGCCGGCGGTGTCGGCGCGGACGAATGTTGAGTGGGTGGCCCAGGTCTCGCGTTTGAGACCTGGGTGTTCCGGCCAGGACCCATTTGCGAGAAGAGAACCTTGGTTTCAAATGAGACCAGGCGCGGAAGGAAGATGCTATGAGACCATTGTCAGGTCAGCTATCTCCAGGTGCGAGCAGTCGCTATGCATCCACATTTTTCGTTTTGCTTCTGTCGCTGCCCAGCGCATTCGCCCAGGGGGTTGACAATCAAAGCTTGCCTGACCAGCAAGTGTTGTCTATCGAAACCAGGCTCAACCAATTGACCGAGACGCTGAGTCAAACGGAGAAGATGCTGGAGAAGTCGCGCGCGGAAATTCAGGCCCTTCGTTCTCAATTGGAGGCTCTTCGCGCACAAACAGGAGCGGTCTCGACCAGCGGCGCCGCTCCACGGCCAGCAGATGAGGGCCACGCGCAGGATCTCGACGCCGTCCGCGAACAGCAGGATGCGATGCAGGCCGAGATCAAACAGCATGAACAAACCAAGGTAGAGACTTTTTCAAAATACCCCCTGCGGCTCAGCGGTCTGATCTTGTTCAACGCGTTTTCGAACGCGGGTGTGGTGGATAACGCCCAGTTACCCACCATCGCCTACCCCCGTTTCCCCGGAGAATCCCATGGCAGCTCGGGCGCGACTTTACGCCAGACCCTGCTCACGCTCGATGCGACCGGTCCCAGGATCGCAGGCGCTCGCAGTTCCGCGGAAGTAAGCGTTGACTTTTTTGGGGGCGGCTCCACTAACAGTTACGGTTATAGTTCATCTGCCGGCCTGCTACGCATGCGCCAAACCTGGGTTAATCTTGATTGGTATAAAACGACCGCTCAAGCGGGATACACCGTCCCGCTCATCTCTCCTCTGTCGCCCACCTCGTACGCCACGGTTGCGGTACCCGCCTTAACCGGCTCCGGCAACCTTTGGACCTGGTCTCCCCAGTTGCAAGTGGAGCAACGGATTCCAATCACCGAGCAGCGCACCATAGGGCTCGAGGCTGGCCTCATTGATCCGCCCACTTCCGGCTATATGTCCGACCAGCTCGACAGTCCGGTTGAGGCGTCCCGGCACCCAGGCTACGAAGGCCGCATTTCTTACCGTACTGACGGATCCTGGAAAGGCGTGGCGAGGCCGTTTGCCCTTGGCGTAAGCGGCTACTCTGCACATCAGCTTTATAACAGTGCGACTCAAATCCATTCCTGGGCGGCGACCGGAGATTGGCAGTTTCCCATCTTCAAGTGGTTTGGTCTCAGTGGAGAAGCCTATCGCGGTCGATCTCTGGGAGGATTCGGCGGTGGGGCCTACAAGGATATATTTACCGGAACCGATGCGTTGACCGGCCTCACGCGAACCACCGGCGTTGCCACCGCGGGGGGCTGGGGCCAATTGAAGTTCATCGCCAGTTCTACCCTTCAGGCAAACGTCGCCTTCGGCCTGGATGACGCGTTCACCAGCAACTTTGATGGCTTCAATCCTTCCTCGACCAGCGTCACGCCGCTCAACGCAAGAAATCGCTCCGTCCTGGGAAACTTGATCTACAGGCCTAAGAGCTACCTGATCTTATCTCCAGAATTTCGCCGGATTCAGACATGGCCGTACAACGGATCCTCCAACATCGCTAATATTTTCACCATAACGGCAGGCTTCGAATTCTGACGGAACGTTGCGCGAGAGGAACATCGGCACCAGAATGAAACCACCCCCCCGCATCTGCGCGCTCGCGATCCTGCTGTGCAGTCTTGTGTTCATGCCGTTAGCCTCGGCACAAACAGTGGATCTATCGGCCCACGTGAGAGTGACCAAAGCTCGGGGCGCAAGCCGTTCTTCCCGGCAATCTTCCGCTGACGTAGTCGTCTGGCTTACGCCAAAAGAAAATCCGCCCCCGCCTCGCGCGCAACAAAACTACACCCTGGCTCAAAAGGATAAGCAGTTTATCCCGCATATCCTGGTTGTGCGCACCGGCAGTAGCGTGGACTTTCCCAATCTCGACCCCTTTTACCACAATGTTTTTTCACTGTTTAACGGCAAACGCTTTGATCTCGGCCTTTATGAAGCCCACACGCATCGAGCGGTCCTTTTCGATCGCGATGGTGTTTCCTACATCTTCTGCAACATTCACCCTGACATGGGCGCAGTGGTCATTTCCTTGAGTACGCCGTATTTCGGAATTTCGACTCGGGATGGTGAGGTCAAGATTCCTGGTGTGCCGGCGGGTAGCTATCGACTCAATATCTGGGCCGAGAATGTAGCGGTGGACCGCCTCAACGCGTTGAGCCGCGAAGTTGATGTCTCGCCATCGAACACCGATCTCGGCATTTTCGATTTGCAAGCAAGCGGAGACATCATGACTCACCACCAAAACAAATTCGGTGAGAGCTACACGCCAGCTCCTAAAGACAGCTACTAATATTGGGGTTCTCGAGGGTGTGCGAGTGCCGGGAAGTGGCGGGACCCGCGGTTTCTTCAATCAATCGTCATCCAACCGGCCGCCTGCCAGAAGTGTGTCCCTGCTGGTCCGCTGTGCGTTCTTTGCCCTCTGTATCCGTGTGGGCCGCAGCTCGTATGTACGATGCAGCAGCCATCATGCGGACCGCAGGCTTGAGGTCGTAAAATCCGTCCCCCAGGGAGTCCAGCACTTCCTTGCTGTGGTAATCGCCCAGCGCGCGTGCAGCGGCCGTGCGAATCGCCGGATCCGGATCGTCAAGCGCATCGATAAAGCTTTTCTCGGTTGCGGTCGACTTATCCTCTGCAAGCAGCGTGGCCGCGATTGTTCTCGCGGAGACTCCATTATCTTTCCCTCGGCGAATCGCCGAAAGTCCATATCCAAAAGGTCCCAGGACCGCATAAGCACCCTGCTCCGCTCCGATCACCGCTAACTTGGAAGGACTATGCAGATCCTCATCCGCCTGGTGCTTTTCCGAACTGACAGCGCCTTGCTTCGCCTTGCGGTCCCCGGCAACCACTGCGTTCAGGATACCTTCCCCGCTCCTGTCGTTCATCTTCCACAGTCCGACCGCAGCCGAGAAACTGACCTCGGCGGCGGTGTCATCGAGCGCTCCTTTCAGGTCGGGGACAAAAACCGTGTTCTTACTCGAGCCCATGGCTGCTACGGCCGCCAGGCGAATATGCCGGTCCTGATCCTTCTGCGCATCGCGCAACAAATCCACTGCGTGCGGAAAGTCACCCAGCGTGCCCAGGGCGGTAATCGCGTCGATTCTCGCTGGTTGAGTCTGTACCTTGGTGGCGGACACCGCAGTATTGAGCAGATCCCAGGCTGCAGTCGTTTGCGTAGTCACGCTCGTGGCATTCGGCTTAGCCGGTCCTTGGTCGCCGTCGGCAGGCGCCAAACGAGCACTGCCCAAAAAAACCGCAAACACAATTAACGCCATCCAAGTCTTCATCGTGCTTCCTCGCCGTTCGTTCGAACTTACCGTCCAGTGATAGGACGACCTGCAGGAGGCGATGGCTTCAATTTCTCAATAGGGGCCCTGGACCCCCTCGATCGGGCTATTTATTCGTGTTCTCTTTCAGAAATTCAACCAGGTCCAGGCGCTCCTGAACTTTAGGCACGTGGAACTCCATGCTATTCCCTGGAACCAAAACATCCGGATCGGTCAACCACTTTTCCAGTGAGGATTCGTTCCAGACGATATGCGCGTTCTTCAGGGCCGCTGAGTAAGCAAAGCCCTCGACCGTCCCAGAGGTTCGCCCAAAAACCCCTTGCAAACGGGGTCCCTCACGGTCCGAAGCCATTGCATGACAACCAGTACAACGCTTCTCGAATGTCTCCTTGCCTCGAACCGGATCTCCTTTGTGCACCAACTGTTCCGACGCATCGTCGCTGGGTTTCCCTCTCGCCCATCGGGTTAGGTTTTGCATATCTCGATCGCTGATGCGTGCATTCCAGTGAATCATGCGGTACTGCAGCAGCGGCATCTCACCTGCCTTCGTCTGCTCCACAATCCTGGCTTTGAAGTACTCTTGCTGTTCCGCGGAGTAACTATCCCACAAAGAGAAATTCATAGCTTTTCGGCCTTTGAGGACGTCGCGTTCCATGAGCCAGGAAGCCGGAGCTAAACGGCTATAAATCGGCGCTTTCGATTCGATCGAGTGGCAGTCCGCGCACTTTTGCGTGAGAGTTGCTCGTACGTCCTGGGGTACAGAGGAGGTTGTGAATAACTGTCTACTTGAGGGCTTCGGGCCATAAAGTCCCGCGTCGCCAAACGGATGTGCATGGGCCAGAAGCAGGGACGCGGTGCAGGCAAGAGCGCCCATCACAGCAAGGGTGCGAGCAACTCTCAAACCATTGCCGCCGGCCGAATCGTTCATGGGAGTTCCTCCACGAAAGAAAACCGGTCATTCCGTGCTTTATTCCGTCATAACTGGAATAATTTCGTCTGATCCAAGTTTGCATCTTTGGAGACGCAGAAAGGTCGTTCCTGCCTGATGACTCTGTTGTCATGGAAGCGCGAGGCACAGAAGCCTGGCCCTCAAGCGTCTGCGTTTGAAGACCTTGCGCTGCCATTGCTGCCTGCACTCCACAACGTAGCTTTCTGGCTCACACGCAATGCGACCGACGCGGAAGATTTAGTACAAGAGAGTTTTCTGAAAGCCTTGCGTGGATTTGCAGGCTTCGAACCGGGTACCAACTTCAAGGCATGGATCTTTCGCATCTTGAGAAATACTTATCTCACTTCCCGCACTGGTCTCGAAGCGACGCGCACCGTGGCGTTGGAAGAGGAACTCGACGAGCAACACCCCGAAGGCGCAATCGATCGGCAAACGCCGGAGATCAACTTGATCCGCCTGGCGGATCGGGCCATGCTGCATGGGGCTCTGGAAAAGCTGCCTCCGCCTCTACTGGAAGTCATTCTGCTGTGTGATGTTGAGGAAATGAAGTACAAGGAAATTGCCGTCGTACTGGAGATTCCCATCGGGACCGTGATGTCTCGAATCGCCCGTGCCCGAACAGCTCTCCGCAAGAGCCTGCAAACTCAAAACACTCAAGCAAGGGAGCGGGGTGCATGACCGACCATATTTCTCAGGCCAACCTCAACGCCCTTGCCGACGGGGAGCTCTCCAGCGACCAGCTTTCCCTGGTCAACGACCATCTTGCCGCCTGCCCGGCATGCACTTCTGCGGCGCTGGTCCAGACTCTCCTCAAGACCAATATTGCTAAGGCAGGACAGAGATATGCAATGCCCGCTGGTCTGGAAGAGCGCTTGAAGCGTCTGGCAAGATCCGATACGGCGGGAAGAGCGCGCCCCTCACGAAGATCCGCGATAACCGGTTGGGCGACAGCGGCGGCCATTTTGCTGGTTATCTTCTCCGGCCTGATTCTCCTGCTGCAAGGGCGGCGGCGAAGTGAATTGGCGGCTCTCGAATACCAGGCGCAGGTGAGCGAGGTGTCTGATCTGCATATTGCAACCTTGGCGGCGGGCCTGGGTCCGCAGGTGGTCTCTTCAGACCGGCACACCGTCAAACCCTGGTTTCAGGGCAAGCTGCCGTTCAGCTTTAATCTCCCGGATAATCTGCCGGGCGATACAAAGCTCGACGGCGCCAACCTGACCTACCTGCACAATCAGCCGGTAGCGCAGCTTCTCTACACCATCGGCCGCCACCGCGTTTCAGTTTTCCTGACCGAAAAAAGAAGCGGCGAACCAACAGGCGAGAAACAGTCAGAACACTCGGGATTCAAGGTGACAAGCGTAGGCGTAGGAGAGCTCGACATAGTCGCCGTCAGCGACGTGGATCCGTTTCGGCTCGCGGAACTCGTCAGCCTGATCAAAAACGTCCAGACAGGAGCTTGACCGTAGTGTAGTGCGTTACTCGGATCGTCATTTATTCGAAGTGCGTTTTCCCTTTCATTTTCGGGCGCGAACAGGCTGCGGAAAACTCGGGACCGGGCGGGAAAAGACGTACCTCAGTGGCTAAAGCCCGGCGTATTCTCAACCATTTGCGGCCCGACTAAAGTCGTGCCCTGATACAAAACAGAGTTTTTTCTGCAGCCTGTGGAGCCCAGTCTTGGGACGCCAAATGGATTCCGAGAAATGATTATCGACGCACTACACCAGCGTAGGTCGGAACCGGGAAAAACGGCGTTAAGCGATCTGCTTGACCTTGGTGGAGAAAAACGAAGCGTTCTGCACTCCCGCGTCCGCTTCCCGAGAAAACGAAATCATATGGTGCGCCACCAGGCCAACGTGAATCACGGTCTCGACATCTCCGCACTGCAACGCCGGCTTTGCCATTCGCCAGAAGATCGCCCGATAGTCGCTTAGGATGCCCACCTTCACGATCAGTTTGGCCAGGGTACTGAGTCCCTTCCACAGGTTGCGCAAACTCAGTTTCCCAGTTGGCGGAATCTCGATCCTATGCGGATAAGTGTGTTTCTGGTTGTACTCGAACCGGCGATAGATGGCCTCAGGTGCAAAGGCCGCATGCCAGGTGCGCTTCCACATCGCAACCACGTCGTCGTACGGCAGCTTGAAATCAACATTCGATTCGCGGCCTTCCTGTTCGAGCAGTCTTCCGTCGGCCTGGAGCCGCCGATAAAGAGGCGTGCGCGGCAACGCCTGCAATAAATTGATCGTTAGCACCGGAATCTTCGAAGCTTCCACAAAGTCCAGAATGCGCTCCGGGGTGTCGTAGGTGTCCGTGTCCAGTCCCATGATCATCCCCGAAACTACCTCCATTCCGTAACTATTCAAGGTCCGCACCGCTTCGAGGATGGGCGTCTGATTGTTGTGATCTTTGTCCATCGCCTTCAGCGCCACCGGGTCTGGTGTCTCGATTCCACAAAATACTGTCCAGAACGACGCTTCGCGCATCATCTCCAGCAGGTCGGGCGACTTGATGATATTCAGGGTAGCTTCGCAGGCAAATTCCACCGGATATTTCTTCCGCTTCTGCCACTCGATCAAGTAAGGCAACAACTCTTTCGCCGCCTTACGATTGCCAACAAAGTTGTCGTCTACAAAGTAAACTGCGCCCACGCAGCCACTCTCCACAATCGCGTCCAATTCAACCAGCAGTTGCTGCGGCGTCTTCAACCGCGGATTCTGCCCATATAGCTCCGGGATATCGCAGAACTCGCATCGATAAGGACAACCACTAGAAAACTGCACATTGGCCAGGAAGTATTGTGACATCCCAGCCAGTTGGTACGCCGGCGTTGGAAACTGCGCCATCGGCAGCCGTTCCGCTGTAGTGAATCGTATTTGCGAGGATGGCCTCTCCCGGCTCTGCGCGAGCGCCGCAAACAGCGCATCGGTCGCATCCCCCAGTTCGCCCAAATGAAGGTAATCAAATTCGGGATAATATTCCGGGCACCCCGACACCGAAGGCCCACCCAACACCGTCACCCTGCCCACGGCGTGCGCCCGGCGGTTCATGTCATTGATCTGCTGCCGCTGAACGTGCATCCCGCTGACCAGCACCGCATCGGCCCAGCGGAAATCGCCTTCCGTGGCCGGGCGTACGTTCTCGTCGATGAACCTTACCTCCCAGTGACTGGGGATGTAGGCGGCGATCAGTAGCAGCCCCTGCGGAGGCATGAACGCCTTTACTCCCAGCAGAGGGTAGGCATTATCAAACGTGCCAAATGACTTGGTGTAGCGGGGAAATACGCACAAGATGCGACGCGAAATAGCATCAACCGCCGCATCCCGCTGTCCGGGCTCGGGTTGAGCCTTGCGAATCCGCTCCAGCTTCACTATCAGGTCCTCGTTTTCGGCCCTACGTTGCCAAGGGCAGCATACCTATCCTGCCACATCCATACCAAGGTACCTCGATCATTAGTGGATCCGCGCCGAAAAGTGGCTATGGAGGGGCTCTTTGATCAAATCGCTCACTGACAGATTTGCCTGCATGATGCCGCGTGAGCCGTGCGCAGAGCTTTGGGTTGCGATGTGACTCCACTCATGGATAAGGACGTGTGTGATCGCCTGTGACATCGCATCCTGGCGTCTTTGCTTGTTCCAGCCGCCCATCGCCGGGCGAAGCACCTGGGCGATACGGGCGCAATCAATGGAAACAAAGGGCTGGACTCTCCCGGAAACCAGCAGCACCCAGCCAAGCGGCCCTTTCTCTGAGGAGTGGTTGGTCGGTGAGAAACCATCACAGCGCCCCAGCAACTTAACGGTGATCACTCGTGGAAAAGTCACGCCCCGCAAATCCTGGTCCCCACGAAAGAGGAACGGGTCTTTGTCCAGGACCAGGCCATCCTGCAAATCGCCCCCGCCGTCAGCCAAATCGGCCCGCAATGTCTGAAACAACTTGGGCCACAGGTCGTCGCTCATTGCTGGGCTCATTTCTGATTGGGCGTAGAAAACGAGCGCCGTACCAGGTTGCTGTGCATTCAACGGGGGAGCGGGTATGGCAGCCGCCAAAGAGTTGTGGGTCTGGCCGTAAGACAACATGAAGACGAACAGGATGCAGGTAATCGCTCCCTGGTGTTGCCGATGATGCGACCGATGGTTGCTCATAGGCCGAGTTTCCGCCTGTGCTATACATTCGTCCAATTGATTGTTATTATCGAATCGATCTCAAAAGGAGATTGACGAATGGAAGTCCGCCAGCTGCAAACGTTTTGTATTCTTGCCGAAGAGTTGAACTTCACGCGTACTGCGGAACGGGTTTTCACCGTCCAATCCAATGTGACTGCGCAGATCAAGTCGCTCGAAACGGAACTGGGATACCCACTTTTTGACCGGTTGGCGAAGCGGGTGCTCCTCACCGAGGCAGGTCGCCGTTTCCGTCCTTACGCAGAGAAGGCGTTAGCCGCCATGGACGAGGGATATCGTGCGGTGAAGTTTGGCACCGAGCCCGCCGGTCCTTTGCGCATTTACGCGCCAGAGAGTGTGCTGGCTTATCGTTTGCCCGAAGTGCTGAAACAGTTTCGAAAGCTATATCCCAAAGTGGAACTAGTCTTCCGCCCGGAGTCGGATCAAAAGCTGGCGGTCGAACTGGAGTGTGGAAAGATAGATCTGGCCATCAGCATGTCAGATGAGGTCGATGGGGAACAGCTCTGCTCCATCAAGATGCGTAACGAAAACGTTTATCTGTTCGGAACGCCGGATCATCCGTTGGCCAACGCAAAGAGGGTGTATCCATCGGATCTTTTGGATCAGACTCTGCTCTTGACCGAGGCCGGCTGCGGATACCGCAAGAAGCTAGACATGCAGTTGGCATTGGCAAATGTAAAACCACAACACATCACCGAGTTCTCCAGCGTAGAAGCGATCAAGCAGTGCGTTCTTGCCGGGATGGGGATCGGGTTTTTGCCGGAAATCGTCATTGCTTGCGAACTCAAGAAGAAGCAGTTCATTGCGGTGAAATGGCACGAGCCGAAGATGACCATTGCCACCCACATCGTCTGGCACAAAGACAAATGGATTTCGCCGGGCATGGACGCCTTCCTTGGCATCCTGAAATCCCAGTTGCAGACTGTGGCGGCGTAGTAGCGCCGCCGGTTTCCCTATCTGCCAACACTTTGTTGGGAGGTGAGGGATTCCAGGCCGAATCTCGCACTTCAGTAACCCGATCAACGTTGTATGGCTCTCCCCTCAGGGTGCCCCTAAGGTGAGAGAGGTCAGCCCATCCCAACGTTCGCCTTCGCAAATCATGAGATCAAGGTTTCCGGCCTTACTGGTGTTCCTGCTGGCAGGTTGCAGTAGCAACCTGCCGCAGAGTTTTCAAAAGCCGTCGTCGCCGTCGGCTCCTACACCAACCCCGGTGCCGGTGGTGTCTGTTACCGGTCCGTCCCAGGTGAGGCTCGGCGGCAGTGGGCAATACAGCGCTGCATCCGGTGTCATATGGTCGGTCAATACCATTACCGGCGGCAACGCCTCGATCGGCCTGATCTCCGCTTCAGGCATGTACTCCCCCTCTTCTACGATAGTGCCAGGCCACGCGATCACAATCGCCGCAGCGACAGTGGCAAAACCAGTTGTTTCCTCCTCGCTCAGCGTTCAGGTGCTGAATGTGCTGCCAGTCCTGTCTTCCGGATCTGTGACACAAGCCGCGCCGGGTACCAGCTTTTCGCTCGATGTGCGCGGCGCCGGTTTTCTCCTTACTTCACAATTGCTGGCCGCGAGCGCCAATGTTGCCACCACATTCGTCTCTTCCACCGAGCTCCAGAGCACTATCAGTGTTGCTCCCGGAACGACCACTCTCAATATTGGCGTACTTAACCCCAACGCAGCGCAGAGCTTGCCCGTGAGCAAGACGTTGGCGGTTCAGGCCATTCCGTCTGTCAGCCTTACCCAGGCGGCACGGCTGCTGGACCAAACCACATTCGGCCCCACCCTCTCTGCGATAAGTAATGTACAAAAAATCGGTATAGCTGCTTACCTCGCGCAGCAGTTCGCCGCCCCAACCACACGGATGCCTGCTATTGGGAATCCGCCGGTCGCCACCTGCCCCGATGCGACCTATCGTTGCGCGCAGAGCTCATTTTGGAAAAACGCGCTCACCGCCAACGACCAGCTTCGGCAGCGGGTTGCGTTTGCGTTCAGTGAAATGTTCGTCGTCTCGACCGACATGGTGAACGCGCGCACCATACCGTCCTACCACAACCTGCTGGCCGACGACGCGTTCGGCAATTTTCGCCAGGTCATCCATGACGTGGCGACCTCTGCGGCCATGGGCGAGTACCTCAACATGCTCGACAGCGACCGAGCGCCCGCCGGCCAAATCGCTAACGAGAATTTCGCCCGCGAGTTAATGCAGCTCTTCACCACAGGCCTGGTTCAGATCAACACAGAAGGCCAGCCCGAGTTGAATGCACAGCAGCTTCCTCAGCCAGTCTTCACCGAAACGGAGGTGCAAGCGAGTGCGCGCGCGCTGACTGGATGGACCTACGCCAATCCCACGGGTGGCGTGCCCACGAGCTTTCCCAACGGCATCCCAAACTTTGATCAGCCGATGAGGGCCATAGAGGTTTCGCATGATACGTCAGCAAAAATCTTGCTGGACGGGGTCACCCTTCCCCCTGGACAAACCGCGGAAGCAGATCTCGCAGGAGTGATCGACTCCATCTTCAATCATCCCAATGTGGGTCCGTTCGTCTGCCGGCAACTCATCCAGCATCTGGTCACCAGCAACCCCTCGCCCGCCTATGTGGGTCGCGTAAGTGCTGTATTTGCTGATGACGGCGCTGGAGTCCGCGGCGATATGAAAGCGGTGATCGCCGCTATCCTCAATGATGCGGAGGCGCGCGCAGCCGACACCAATCCGGCCGAGGACGGTGGCCACCTGCGCGAGCCGATTCTGTATTTCACCGGCATCCTGCGGGCTCTGCAATCCACCAATACCAACTCCCAGGGCCGTTATGACATGGCCACTAGCTACACCGCGCCCCTGGGGGAAACGCCTTACGGCGCCGAGAGCGTGTTTAACTTCTTTCCCCCAAACTATGTCATTCCGGGTACGAGCATCAACGCGCCCGAATTTGCGCAGGAAAACACGGCTGCAGCCATGATTCGCCTGAACCTCGCTGACAGTATCGTACGCAATCACCTCACGTCGTTCTCTATCGACATGAGCCAGACAAGCGTGCTGGGTAAGATTGCTTCGGCAACCGGCAACGCCGGCGTCGACAGCGCCAACCTGGTGAACGCGCTTGACATTCTCTTTACTCACGCTCAAATGCCAGCGGCGATGAAGGCGGCCATCGTCGCCCATGTTACTCAACTTCCGGTGATCGGTCAGCGCGTGCGCGTGGCCACCTGGCTCGTCATCAGCTCAAACTTCTACCAGATCGAACACTAGGGCCGCAGAAAAGGGAGTTTGGAAAATGAGTGTCAATCGTCGCAGCTTCATCCAGTACGCCTCACTCGCCGCGGGCGGCAATCTTGTCGGGCTGCGGCCCTTTGGCGCGCTCAACGCCTTTGCTCAATCTGCTCCCACACCCTCCTACAAGGCTCTTGTCTGTGTCTTCCTCTTTGGAGGCAACGATGCCAACAACACGCTGGTACCGTTCGACACCGCAGGCTACAAGAATTACGCTAAACTCCGCGGACCTCTTGCTCTGCCACAAAGCCAGCTGCTGCAGCTTGCAGCGATGCCGAACTACAGCCTGCACGGCAGCCTGCCTGAAGTGCGCCAACTCATCGACGCCGGCTCCGCCGCACTGGTCGCGAACGTTGGTACGCTGGTGCAGCCGACCACCCGCGCCACGGTAGCCGCGCAGCTGAATCTGCCGTCTAACCTCTTCAGCCACGCCGATCAGCAACTGCAGTGGCAAAACGCAGCCCAGAACGCCACCATCAATACCGGTTGGGCAGGCAGAATGAGCGATCTGTTGGGTAGCCGATTTAATCCCTCGGCTTCCATCCCCATGATCACCTCGGTGGCCGGCGACACGCTTTTTTGCGATGGGCAATCCACCACTCCTTTGGCGGTCAGCCCCGGCAACGTGGCAGGTGTCTCGTGTGGCGAAGGCGCACAGGAGTGCGCAGCGCGGCAAGCACTCGCCCAGAGTTTCCTCAGTTTCGACGGTGGCCTCAGCCTGGTGCAGGCGGAAAACGTCATCACCCAGGATGCCTATCGCTACGCCAGCGTGCTGACTGAAGCAATCGCTTCGACCGCACCTCTCACTACTGTCTTCCCGTCCAGTAACCCGTTCGCCGCGCAGCTGCAACAGATCGCTCAGCTGATGCAGGTGCGAAGCAGTTTCGGGGTCAACCGGCAGATTTTCTTCGCTGGCGTGGGAAACTTCGACACTCACGCCAACCAGTTCACGCAACAAAGTCTTCTGCTCAGCCAGTTCTCTTCAGCGATCGCTGCGTTCTATCAGGCTACGCAGGAGATGGGGATCGCGAGTGATGTGACCAGCTTCACCATGTCTGACTTCTCGCGTACCTTGCAGCCTAATTCGAACAGCGGCAGCGACCACGGCTGGGGCAGCCACCATATCGTTGTCGGAGGAGCGGTGCGAGGAGCCAAACTTTACGGTACCTATCCCACACTCGCACTCGGCGGCCCCGACGATTCCGGCGCCAACGGCCGCTGGATTCCTACCACCGGGAGCGTCCAGTACGCTTCCACCCTGGCCAGTTGGTTCGGTGTCAGCCCGTCCCAGCTCAGCTCGATCTTTCCCAGCATCGGCGCCTTCAGCTCCGCAAACCTGGGGTTTGTGTAGGTAAACACTCTCGGCGATAGTTCCCGCTTCAGGCCGGACTTACTTCTTGCTGGGTTGCGTCGGCGAATTTCTCCAACAGCTCGATCAACTCTGCGGCTTTGAGCGGCTTGGCAATATAGCTATCCATCCCTGCCGCAATGCAGCGCTCCCGGTCTCCCGGCATCGCATGCGCAGTCATGGCGATAATCGGTAGGTGGTTACCCGTCTCCCGTTCGCGACCCCGGATGGCGGCAGTAGCCTCGAAGCCGTCCATCTCCGGCATTTGCACGTCCATCAACACCACATCGAAGGTGGCCCGATCGAGTGCTGCCAAGGCCAGGCGCCCGTCGCCAGCGACGGTCACGTGGTGTCCATGCTTCTCCAGCACGCGGGTGGCGATCTTCTGGTTGACGGCATTGTCCTCTGCCAACAACACGCGCAATTGCCTGCGAGTCTTCGCTGCGGCCCGCCGCGAGGGGGCAGGGGAGCAAACAGCCTCTACCACTTGGCTGGCTTCACCGAATCTGCCGGTAAAGTGGAATTGGCTGCCGCGCCCCAGGGCGCTCTCCACCCAGATCTTGCCACCCATCAACGCCACCAGTTGGGTAGAGATGCTCAGGCCCAGCCCGGTACCCCCAAACTTGCGTGCGGTCGAGCCATCGGCTTGGGAGAAGGCTTCGAAGATGAGCTTCTGCTTTTCCGGGGCAATGCCCACCCCGGTGTCCGTCACCACGAAGTGCAACTGGCAACCACCTGGAGTTTGGGAATCGAGCGAAATTCTTAATCCCACTTGGCCCCGAGCTGTGAACTTGATGGCGTTGCCCACCAGATTAATGATGACCTGTCGCAAGCGGTTCAGGTCGCCAACCACACGCTCGGGTACCTCGGGAAGGATATCGCAGGTTAGTTCCAGGCCATTCTGCCTGGCGCGCACAGCCAACATCCCAGTGCTCTCAGCCATGCACTCCCGCAAGTTGAATTCGACCGATTCCAATTCGAGCCTGCCCGCTTCGATCTTGGAGAAGTCTAGAATGTCGTTGATGATGGAGAGCAGAGAATCGGCAGAGGACTTAACCAGCCCGGCATATTCTC